>PJEL010002103.1_pt1 | contig 18765 bp, 12 predicted proteins | sample 1853271 | NCBI WGS metagenome assembly PJEL01 (sample SAMN08108733, study PRJNA415343) | Invertebrate metagenome, whole genome shotgun sequencing project. | host: Globobulimina | place: Sweden: Gullmar Fjord | collected 2015-08
CCGAGTGAAACACTATAACCGGTTTGCCGGGCCATTTCGCGCATGGCAGGACCTGCGAACAGGCGCAGTCGGCTGTTGGCTAAAACAGTGTAGCCGAGTGTTAAAACCGCAGGAGACGGTTCATATCGGGTAATATCCTCTCGATGAATGAGATACCCCAATTGGACAAGCGTATTGGTTAAACGTGACACAGTCGAACGGGGTAAAGAGGTGCGTTTCGCAAGTTCATTATTACCAACAGCCCCTTCTCCTGGTCGGAAAGCACGCAAGATTTCCAACCCACGCGCTAAAGATGTAACAAAATGCCTGTCTTTCTCGGCATTGTCGTCTGTACCTTCGTCAATATTTTTTAGGGGCATATTGGGCTCTAAATATAATTTTTTCTAAAATTAGGTAAAAATAATAATTTCTTGCAGAACTTCATTCCGCTATGCAGAATAGCCTTCTAATGGACGACCGAGAAGAAAAAAATGTTCCATTTATCCTGGGAGGAAAAAATGCGTATGAAATTGTCACTAATTTCCGTAGCGTCTGCCATCACAATAGGCTCAATAAATTTTGCGATTGCAGCTGATGTGAAATTACCAAGCACTATTGCATGGAGCGCTTATAACACTGGAACAACGGGCTATAACCAGTCTGTTGCTATTGGTAAGTCCTTAAAGGACAAATATGGCGTTAGCTTAAGAGTTGTTCCTGGAAAAAACGATATTTCCAGAATGGCTCCTTTGAGAAATAACAAGGTCCAGTTTGTCGCAAACGGCGGCGGCACTTATTTTGCGTCTGAAGGTGTGTTTAACTTCGCCGCAAAAAATTGGGGACCACAGAAACTCCGGCTTTTGATGACTGCAACTTCCGACGCCAACATCAGTTTGGGAACTGCGGCTGATGCAAATATTAAAAAAATGGCCGATTTGAAAGGCAAGCGTGTTGGTATTGTCCGTGGATCACCCGCTTTGACTATCGGTGCACAGGCTGCTCTCGCATTTGCTGATTTGACATTTGACGATGTGAAAATTATCGAATTTGGCGGCTATGGCGCTATGTGGAAGGGCATGGTCAGTGGACAAGTAGATGCTGCCATTGCGTCAACAGTGTCGGGTCCAACCAAGAAGCTACAGGCATCTCCTCGTGGTATATTCTGGCCTGATTGGCCGCATTCCGACAAAGCTGGTTGGGATCGCGTAGGAAAAATCGCCCCTTATTTCGTAAAACATACAGCGACATTGGGCACAGGTCTTTCCAAAACCTCTCCACAAGAGGCTGGTGCATATCCTTATCCGATCCTTATTACTCGGGACGATCAGGATCCTGATTTGGTTTATTCCATGACAAAGGCAATTCATTCAGAATATGCCAATTATAAAGATGCACTTCCTGCTATGCCAGGCTGGGCATTGGATCGGCAAACTTTCAAATGGGCCGTTCCTTATCACTCTTCTGCCATAAAATATTGGAAAGAAGTAGGTGCCTGGACCGCCGATATGGACGCTCATAATAATGCTTTGATCGACCGCCAGAATGTATTGGCGGATGCATGGACAAGCATGTCTTCCATGAGTGTTTCAGATGACGACTTTAAGGCCGAATGGATGAAAGTCCGTGCTGCTGCGTTAGAAGCAAAGGGCATGAACCCAGTATGGAAGTAACGGAAAACAAAATTGAGGCAGAGGCGACCACTGAAGAAAGTGGTCGTCATCGCACTCTCTCTGCTGGTTGGCAGGCCCTTCTTCTCTGTTCAACAATTCTTGTTGTCGGTCTGGCTGTCAATCAACTGTTCAATTTGGGCTTTTTTGTAGGACATATTTGGCTGGACAATAAATATCAATACGCTTTGTTCGGCCTCCTTGTTCCATTGGCATTTCTGATATTTCCTGCGTCCGACAAGGCCAACAAAAAAGCGGTTCCGATATACGATATCGCTGCTGCGGGCTTGATGTTTGGTCTTCTTGTCTACTTTTTTATGAATGCGGAGCTCATTCTTGATAGTGGCTGGGAGATGGGAGCTCCAACACATGTGGTCATACTCGGACTTATTTTATGGGCGCTGGTTCTAGAAGCGACCAGAAGAGCTGGGGGTACAGCACTCTTTGTTATTGTGCTTATCATTTCTCTGTATCCACTTTATGCGGATGTCATGCCTGGCCCAATCTCAGGCCTATCCAGCAATATGGCTGACACAACAGCGTATCATACGCTCAGTGCTGAAAGCATGTTGGGTATTCCGATGCAAGCACTTGCCAATCTGGTTATTGGCTTTCTGATTTTCGGGGTTGCGCTCACACAGACCGGTGGTGGTACTTTTTTCATTAATCTTGCTTTTGCCTTACTCGGCCATGTCCGAGGCGGACCTGCAAAAGTTGCAATTTTCTCCAGTGGTTTGATGGGTTCCATGAGCGGAAGCGTTGTATCCAACGTTATCACAACGGGCGTCCTAACCATTCCCGCGATGCGCAAAACAGGTTTTTCACGGGCATATGCGGGTGGCGTTGAAGCTTGCGCCTCCACTGGCGGCGTGTTGATGCCTCCTATCATGGGCTCTACAGCCTTTATAATGGCCGTGTTTCTAGACGTTCCTTATATTACAATCGCTGTTGCCGCGATTATCCCCTCCGTCCTTTATTATCTGGCTTTATTTATCCAGATTGATGCCTTTGCTGCACGAAATGAAATGCCGGGGATTTCTCGTGACAAACTTCCCAGCTTGAAAAAGACAATGCTGGAAGGATGGCATTTCATCCTTGTATTCGTTCTGCTAGTTGTCATGCTGGTCTATTTGAAACAAGAAGTACTTGCGCCCTTTTATGCGACAATGCTCTTACTTGTCATCAATCAGCTCTTTGCTCACACCCGTTGGAATCTAAAGGATCTGATGAACTTTATCGCGGCAACCGGGAAATTACTCGCGGAAATCGCAGCAATTCTTGTTGGCGTTGGCCTCATTGTTGGGGCTCTTTCCATAACTGGAATGGCAGGGACCTTGGTGAATGATTTGATTTTCATTGCCGGCGGAAACATTTTGGTTCTACTGCTGATGGGGGCAATCACAAGCTTCATCATGGGGATCGGAATGACAGTTACGGCGGCCTACATATTCTTGGCCATTGTGCTGGCTCCGGCCTTGATACAGGGCGGGTTAAACCCTATGGCTGTGCATCTGTTTATTCTCTATTGGGGTATGGTATCCTTTATCACGCCACCGGTTGCACTCGGCGCTTTTGCCGCAGCTTCGATCGCCGGTGCCAGTCCAATGAAAACTGGTTTTCAAGCCATGAAATTAGGATCCATCATCTATTTCGTACCCTTCTTTTTTGTCCTTGATCCAGCGTTCATATTACAAGGTGAGATCAGCCGCACCATACTTCTGTTTGTCTCAGCAGTCGGCGGGGTTATTCTTATTGCCAGTGCCCTTCAGGGCTACCTTATCGGCATTGGGAATTTACACCGCAATTCCGTATTTGGCTGGCCTATACGAGCATTTATATTGATGGGAGGCTTGTGTCTCGCGACCCCAGGTGGCGGAGATTTGATTCCCTTCAGTGATGCACAGCTTGCTTTGACCGCCCTTACATTAGCGGGTTCTGCATCATTGCTAGCCTTTTTGCTTGAACGGCGTCATCACAGCCAGCTTCCTGCTTAGTGACAATTCTGGAAACTCCCTGTTTCAAGTAAATTCAATACCTTCACCACGTTTTTAAAAAAAGATCGTGGTGAAGGCTTATTCTAGCGTACGCGAATAACTTGAATTAAACCCCCTTCCAAAACACATATAGAAAGAAAATTATAAATTATCATTTGCGAATGAATTTAAATTACACTTTGGACTTGCAGAACAGTGTTCCACTATGCAGAATGCTCCCGCATTGGCACCGCAAATAAAAAATGATTAAAACAAATCAACGGGAGAACAAGATGCGCATTTCGATAAAAAACAAACTCTCAAAGAGCTTTGCCGCCGCAGCCGGTATTGCTGTACTTGGTATGGCGGCTTCTGCCACCGCTGAAGGTCTGCCAAAATCAATGATCTGGACGGCTTATGGAACGACTTCCAGTGGGTATGCTCAGGCTGTTGCAATCGGTAACGTCCTGAAAAACGAATTCGGAACCTCTCTTCGGGTGCTTCCGGGTAAAAACGACATTTCACGTATGACACCCCTTAAAATCGGTAAAGCTGGATATTGCGCTTGCGGTATTGCCAGTTACTTCGGTCAAGAAGGTGTGATGCAGTTTGCAACAGCAAGCTGGGGTCCGCAGCCCCTGCGCGCGATTATGACATCTAAAGGTTCATTCGGACTTGGACTCGCCATTGCAAAAGATGCTGGCGTTGAAAAACTGAGTGACCTGAAGGGCAAACGCATTGCATGGGTTCGCGGTTCCGATGCCTTAAACATTGCTGCAACAGCATTTTTGGCATACGGCGACCTGACTTGGGATGACGTGAAGAAAGTTGAATTTCCAGGATTTAAAGACTCCATTGATGGCGTGATCAACGGCCAAATTGACGCAGCATTTTCGTCCACCGTATCCCCCCATATCAAACGTCTAGCAGCAAGTCCACGCGGTGTTGTCTGGTCGACACTACCGACAAATGATAATGCGGCTTGGAACCGGATGAATGAGGTTGCTCCTTACTTCTCACCTGTTAAAGCTACAGTCGGCGCTGAAATCAGCAAGGACAAGCCATGGACAGGCGCGGGTTACCCTTATCCAATTCTGGTTACTAATGCCAGTCAGTCTGCAGACGAAGTCTATACACTGACAAAAGCAATGGTTGAAAATTTTGATGGATTTAAAGACAATGCACCAGGCGCAAAAGGCTGGAACATTGACAACCAGAATTTCGAATGGATTTTGCCCTACCACGAAGGTGCTGTGAAATACTTCAAGGAAATCGGTAAATGGTCCGATTCAGCCCAAAAGCATCAGGATACCTTGGTTAAACGCCAAAACGTTCTTGCCAAATCCTATGCGGCTTATAAAGCAACAAAACCATCAAAAGATGAGTTTAAAGCCGGTTGGACGAAAGCTCGTGCTGAAGCACTGGCTGCCGCAAACCTTGCTGTAAACTTCAACTAACTCTTTAGCGAGTGCCATTATGAGTGAGAACACTGCTTCTCAAGAGCAAGCGACGGCGGAACCATCCCGCCGTCGCTCTCTTCCGTGGGGGTGGGCTTTGGTGCCGTATATATCGGCCATCACCGTTCTGCTTCTTTCCATTAACCAGCTTTTCAACTTCGGTTTTTTTGTAGGCTACACCTTCCTTTCCAACCAGTATTCCTACATTATTGCCGGCTTCCTGCTCCCTCTTATTTTCCTGATGTGGCCTGCCTATAAAGGGGCTCCTCTTAGGAAAGTCCCATTCTATGATGCCTTCTTGGCGGCAGTGATGATGGGAATCTGTTTTTACTTTGCCTCAATCAGTGCTCAAATTCTGGATGAAGGTTGGGAATACGCAGCTCCTGATCATGCGGTCTATATGAGTTACTTGTTCTGGGCCTTGATTTTTGAATGCACAAGACGCGCAGGTGGCCTGGCTATCTTCGCCATTGTTGTTGTTATATCCTTCTATCCGATATTCGCCGACGTGATGCCCGGCCCAATATCTGGGGCAGCGGCAACACTTTCAGATACAGCAATTTTCCATACCATGAGCTCGGAAAGTGTTCTTGGCATTCCGCTTCGGGCCTTTACCAACCTGGTTATCGGCTTTTTGGTCTTTGGCGTCGCCTTGCAATATACCGGCGGCGGAAAGTTCTTTATCGACTTTTCTTTTGCTCTGCTTGGACATGTTCGGGGCGGCCCTGCAAAGGTTGCCATCTTCTCAAGTGGCCTTATGGGTTCCATGAGTGGCAGCGTGATCACCAATGTTCTAACAACGGGTGTCCTCTCCATTCCGGCCATGCGTCGGGTTGGTTTTTCTCGGGCTTACGCGGGCGGCGTAGAAACATGCGCCTCCACAGGTGGTGTCTTGATGCCGCCGATAATGGGGGCAACGGCCTTCATCATGGCGACCTTCCTGGAGATCCCATACATCGACATCGCGATTGCGGCGATCATTCCTTCAGCCCTGTATTTCTTTGGTCTGTTTATTCAGATCGATGCCTATGCAGCAAAGAATGATTTGAAAGGCCTTCCTAAAGAGGAACTCCCCTCTTTAGGTAAGACAATCAAGGAAGGCTGGCATTTTATTGCAGTATTTGTCATTCTTGTTTGGTTGCTTGTTTTTCTCAAACAAGAATCAGTTGCACCTTTTTATGCGACAGCTTTGTTGATCATAATTAATCAGATTTTCCCGTACTCCCGTTGGGGGTGGAGAGAACTGAAACAATTTATCGAAGGAACGGCCTCTCTCTTTGCTGAACTTGCCGGTATTCTCTGTGGTGTTGGCCTGATCATCGGCGCACTCGCTGTGACCGGCATGTCTGGCACAATTGCCAATGACTTGATCTTCCTTGCCGGTGGGAACCCACTGGTTCTACTGATCATGGGTGCTCTGACAAGTTTTATCCTGGGTATCGGTATGACGGTGACTGCCGCCTATATATTTCTGGCTATTTCACTGGCTCCTGCAGTGATATCCGCCGGACTGGATCCATTGGCCGTACATTTGTTTATTCTCTACTGGGGAATGTTGAGCTTCATTACACCACCCGTAGCACTTGGTGCATTTGCTGCAGCAACTGTTGCAGGCTCAAAACCCATGGAAACAGGTGTTCAGGCAATGAAACTTGGAAGTATCATATATTTCATTCCTTTTTTCTTCGTCTTGAACCCCGCCCTTATTATGCAAGGGGAAGCCATAGAAATTGTGAAAGTAGTGATAACAGCTCTTATCGGTATTTGGATGATTGCCAGTGCTCTGCAGGGGTATCTTGCATGGGTTGGAAAGCTTGACATTCATCCGCAAGGTGGATGGATCATTCGAGGGCTTCTTCTGATTGCCGGAATGGCGTTGGCAACCCCAGGAGGGGGACTGATTCCCATAAGCAACTACGAACTTATTATTCTGGCAGCCGTACTTGCTGTCCCGGCCATTCTCATCGTATTGTTAATGAACAGGAGAAATTCAACAATACGGAATGCCTAAAGAATGAAACGTGGTTTTACTATCATGATGGCCGTCGGACTAGCAATATTCTGCGCGGCCATCATTACTGTTTATGTGTCAATCGGATCTATAATCGTTGATACAATTGAAGCAACTGGGTCTGATATCACACAAACAGCGGTGACCCTTAAAGAGGCTGATTTTTCAACGACTACAGGCCTGACAACACTCGTTCAGCTAAAAGTGAAAAATCCTAATGGCTTTAAGTCAAAGCACGCCTTTTCATTCGATAAAATCGAACTGTGGATTGATCCAGAGACACTTGGCGAAGACACTCTTCATATCAAGAGCCTGGTGCTCGTAGCACCGGAAATCGTCTATGAGTTTACCCGGTCCGGTGACAACCTTAGAACGCTAAAAAACCATATTGAAGCTTCCGTTCAAATTGCTCAAAAAGAGACAAGCCCAAAAAAGAAAATTCTGGTTGAAAATTATTATGTCAGAAATGGTGTTCTTGTGGTGCAGGCCGAAGAATTAAAAGGTCTGAGGAAAACAGCTCAAATAAATGATATTCATGTTGAGGGCATTGGTGAAAATGAGGGTGGTTTAGTCCCTGCAGAACTTGTGTACCAGCTTATGTTACCCCTACTCCGGGAAACAACGCTGGCGGCATTAAACACTGACCTGTCTTTATCAGATCATACTCGAAATCTATTGAACGGCGCAGCAGACGAGACAATGAAAGCTGTGAAATCGCTTAAAAATCTACTCAGACAATAATCCAGTCTATTAGAAATATTTTATAAAACCCATTGACATCCATGTTTATTTTTTGTATTTAACATCATCTTTAATTAACTTATTTGTTAAATATGAATACTGACCCCTTATCTCGAGTTTTCTCTGCTCTCGCTGATCCAACAAGACGTCAAATCCTTGAACGCCTTGCGACCAGCGAAGCTTCAGCAGGGGATCTTGCAAAACCCTTCGCCATGTCCGCGCCCGCAATTTCTCGCCATTTAAAAGTTTTGGAGAATGCTGGTTTGATTGAAAGAAAAGTGGAAGCCCAGTGGCGGCGTTGCTCGATAAATCCAGAAGGCCTGAAGCAAGCCGATGGCTGGGTATCGAAATACCGAAAATTCTGGGAAACGCGATTTACAGATCTCGATGAATATTTGAAAGAAGTTCAAAAACAAAGGAGCGATCAAGATGACAAAGGTAATGCCAAAGATTGAAGAAACCGGTATCGAATTGGAGATTGTCCGCGACTTTGATGCCTCACCTGAATTGGTATTCGATGCCTGGACAAATGCTGAAGCGCTACGCAAATGGATGGGGCCAAATAGCATTCAATGCCCAAAGGCGACAGCTAATGCAGAGTTAGATGGTGAATATTGCTTTCCTATGGAACAGGAAGATGGCAACGTTTCAACAGTTGTTGGTCACTACACTGCGATAGAGCGTCCCTACAAATTGGCGTTTACCTGGAGCTGGTTACAGAATGATAGCAGCATTGGACAGCCAATGTATGTTGCTCTGGAATTTGAACGACTAGAAGGCGATAGAACTCGAATGACAATGCATCACGTCAATTTCGCTGACGAATCAGCAAGAGCTTCTCACAATGAAGGTTGGATTGGATGCTTCAACTCACTGGATATCCATCTGGGCATCCAGTAGAAACCATTCACCCGGCTTCAAACTGCCGATTTCGCCAATATTTTCTGTTGCTGTGGTTTCCTTGAGAGTGCATAACTTAAGAAACAACTGTTTGTTAGGGAAATTTTGTGGCGGAATCGACAGGCAAATCTGATGACGGTCCATACCGGAGTGATAATAGACGCCAGGAATTAATGGCGGCGGCAGCTTATCTATTTAATAAGCGTGGATATGATGCAACATCAATGCGCGACATTGCGCGAGAAGCAGGCATGCTTGCGGGCTCGATGTATTATCATTTCCCATCCAAAGATGATTTGATTATCGCGACCTATGAAGAAGGGCGCCGTCTTATTGCCGAAGCAGTCATTGATGCGATTGAGGGCGTTTCAGATCCTTGGGAAAGGCTGAAACAAGCGGCCGTCGCCCATATGAATACTCTTTTCGGCGGCAACAACTTCTCTATTCTTCTTTGCGCAGACATTTCGCGAACAGCGCCTACTCTACGTAGTCGCCTTATTGAAAGTCGCGATAGTTATGACGCATTGTTTATGGAACTGATTGAGGCGATCCCCCTTCCAGACGATGTCGATCCTACTCTTCTTAGACTGAATTTATTAGGTTCCCTAAACTGGTCCAGCAGTTGGTACAGACCGGGCGGACAAACGCCTGCACAAATCGGAGCCCTTTATGTTCGCCTGCTAAAAGAAGGCCTCGATCCTAAATAATTTCTATTATACACAAATATTATGTATATTTTTTTTATTTACAACTCAAATTTATAAAATATAGTTGTATGAAAATTCGCATTATTGTGTGTACGCATACAAAAATGAGGTTCATTAAGGATTGAAACAGATTGCAGGACGTCGCATATTTATGTGTGTGATTCCCTTGGAAAACTGTGTAACAGGTCAGATTATTGTTGATTGCTTGTCATGCCCATGCATGAACGAATATTGAGAAGGATAAAACCTTCAGAGAATATCAATCTGGGCTAAGTGATTATCTGATAGGAAGCGAGTAGTGAAGTTGAACGAACTAAACATGAAGTTGGGTAGCGGTGCCGCTGATAGAATGACCGTACCCTCAATCGTTATCCGTTTTGCAGGCGATTCAGGTGACGGTATTCAAATCACCGGTAGTCGCTTCACAGATACGACGGCCCTGGCGGGGAATGACCTCGCCACTTTCCCTGATTTCCCCGCTGAAATTCGTGCCCCTATCGGGACAACTTTCGGGGTTTCTGCTTTTCAGATCAACTTTGGCTCGCAACGCATTGCGACACATGGCGACGACCCCCATGTCTTGGTTGCCCTTAACCCCGCAGCCTTGATGGTCAATATTGCGAGATTGAGAAAAGGCGGCACCGTTATTGTTGACAAAGGTGCTTTCACAGCCAGAAATTTAAAGAAGGCTGGATATGAAAGTAATCCTCTGGAAGATGGTTCTTTAAGTGCTTATAAAGTCCTTGAGATCGATATTACAAAACATGTTCTGGAATCCGTTAAAGAGTTTGGACTAAGCCAAAAGGAAGGTTTGCGGTGTAAAAACTTTTGGGTTCTGGGCCTTGTTTTCTGGATTTATGGTAGAAGCCGTAAAGAAACAAAAGAGTGGCTAAAAACCAAGTTCGCCAAACGGCCGGAAATTGCAGATGCAAACATTGCTGCGCTCAATGCCGGCCACGTATTTGGCGAAGCTGCCGAACTTTCTGATACTGTAGGCTTGTATTCCATTGAACCTGCAAAAATGCAGTCTGGCCTCTATCGAACTGTGACAGGCGGAGAAGCGCTTGCATGGGGCCTTGTCGCTGGCGCTGAGCTTGCTGGTCTGGATATTTTTCTTGGTTCTTACCCGATTACACCAGCGTCCCCTATTCTTCATTCTCTTGCGAAAATGAAACAGTTTGGCGTAAAGACGTTTCAGGCGGAAGATGAAATTGCGGCCATATGTTCCGCTATCGGCGCATCCTTTGCTGGCTCTTTGGGCATCACTTCATCTTCAGGCCCTGGTATTGCCCTGAAAGGGGAGGCCATTGGATTGGCAATTTCCACAGAATTACCGCTTGTTATTGTGAATTCCCAGCGTGCAGGACCGTCTACTGGTCTGCCGACAAAAACAGAGCAGTCGGATTTATACCAAGCTGTCTACGGCCGAAACGGAGATGCTCCGCTAGTGGTTCTTGCATCTCATGGTCCATCGGACTGCTTTGATGTCGCAATCGAAGCCTGCAGATTGGCGACAAAATACATGACGCCCGTCATTCTTCTGACAGATGGATATATTGGCAATGCGGCCGAACCATGGCTAATTCCTTCCGTAAAAGACATAGAGCCTTTTAAAGTTGAGCTCAGAACAGAGGCCGAAGGATATCAGCCTTTCAACCGAGATCCTGAGACGCTGGCTCGGCCATGGGCGGTCCCAGGCACGCAGGGACTAGAACACAGGATTGGTGGCATTGAGAAAGATGAGGGTAGCGGGCATATTTCCTATGAACCGGCCAATCATCAAGCCATGACAGATTTGCGGCGGAACAAAATCCTTGGAATAGCCAATGACATCCCTGAACAAAAACCGGAACAGGGTAATTCAAGCGGTAAGCTTGCAGTTGTCGGTTGGGGCTCTACTTTTGGCCCCATAAGTCAAGCTGTCGAAAACAAACTTAGTGATGGCAAGGATGTTGCGCACATTCACTTGCGTTATTTGTGGCCACTCCCTGCTAATTTGGAGAACCTTCTCAAAGGATATGAAAAGGTGATTGTGCCAGAAATGAACGACGGACAATTAAAAACAGTATTACGCGATCAGTATCTTATTGATGCTAAACCGATCTCGAAAGTTACGGGACAGCCGTTCAAGATTGCTGAAATAGAAGACGCAATCGATTTTGCGTTGGAGAATTAAGATGAATGTCATTTCCACCAAAGAAAAACTAAAACCCGCTGACTTTGCCTCTGATCAAGAAGTACGCTGGTGCCCCGGTTGTGGTGACTACGCTATTTTGAAAGCCGTGCAACGCACCTTGCCCGAACTTGATGTCCCCAAAGAAAACTATGTATTTGTATCCGGGATCGGCTGCTCCTCGCGGTTCCCTTATTATATGTCAACCTACGGTTTCCATACTATTCACGGACGCGCTCCTGCCTTTGCAACTGGAATCAAATTGACCAATCCGGAATTAGATGTCTGGATGGTAACGGGCGATGGAGACGGATTTAGTATTGGCGGCAACCATATGCTTCACGTTCTCCGCCGCAATGTGGATTTGCAAATTCTACTTTGCAACAATGAAATTTATGGACTGACAAAGGGTCAATATTCGCCCACTTCTGCGTCTGGCCTTCGAACCCCATCTTCACCAACCGGTTCAGTTGAAAGCCCATTGAAGCCACTCGTTTTCTCCCTTGGTGCGGGCGCGCGATTTGCTGCACGCGGATACGATACACAGAAAAAACTGACTGATATTCTCAAACGCGCCCATGCCCACAAGGGTACATCGATGATTGAAATTCTTCAAAACTGTATTGTGTATAATGATGCGGTTTTTGATGATGTACTCGCTCGGGATGTCGCGAAGGAAAAACAGATCCATGTTGAACATGGTGAGCCTCTTGTTTTTGGTGCTGAAGGAAATAAGGGCATACGCCTCAACCCGATGTCCTTAACGTTGGAAGCAGTCGTTATCGGCGAGAACGGAATAACGATAAGTGATATTCTTGTACATGACGAAAAAAATAAATCTCTGGCAACAATGCTAGCCGAAATGGGTGGTGAAGAACTGCCAACTGCTTTTGGAGTGATTTATTGTGATCCCGCCCCGACCTATGAAATCAGCGTTGAGCACCAAATTGTTGAGGCACAGGAAAAAGCAGATTCTCCTTCTATGGATGCCCTTTTAAGAGAAGGTCATACCTGGGAAGTCTAAATACGGAAATTTCAGTATCCTTTTAAGCCAGCGAAACTCTCGCTGGCTTTTTTTTGCTTCTTTGCTTCGTTTCTTCTAGTCTTAAAAAAAAGAGGCACTTGTCGTGGTCATTGCAAACGCAAAAGAATTGCTACATCTGAGAAAAGCTGAACTGGAAGCGATTATGAAAACCAGTGAGGACGATGGAAAACCGGTTGAACTGGATCAATCGCGTGTGGGCCGGCTTTCGCGAATGGATGCGTTGCAAGGACAAGCATTAGCACAAGAAACCGTTCGCCGGCGCAAAAATGAATTGAGCAGGATTGAAGCTGCATTGACGCGCGTCGACGCCGGGGACTACGGATATTGCGTAAATTGCGATGAAGAAATTTCTGCAAAGCGGCTCGCCGTCGATCCTAGCACGCCTCTTTGCATTGATTGTGCATCATTGAAAAGCTCTTAGTCGCGTTTTTCTGAAGACTTGGACTTTCTCCTGTTCTTTGCTTGCACAAAATTTAGAGCCGCAACAATGCCCCATATGGGCAAAACAATGACTGCACCCAGCAAAATATAATCTGCAGCCCACCTGACGGTCGACAACGCTGTTGAGTAGATTTGCCCAATTGTTCCAGTCAAATCTTTTAACAGATCCAGTGGGGTGATATCGAAAAGTGTCAGCATCCATCCAACAAGAAAAGAGCCAATCAACAACTTAACAATAAGGGACCCAACGTTTTTCGGCATTACTTTCGCCCATCCAAATTCTCTATGACAATAAATACTTCTTAATCATATAATCACGTCTAGGTCACTGACCAGCGCAATTTCATGAAAAGTTAAAGCTATCGCTGTAAGCCGATCAATAATAGCAATAAACGATAAGGGTTATTTTTTTGGGAAAATTAACACTCATACGGCCCTCTCCGCCAATAAAGGCGGTCGGCATAGCCCTTGATTTGCTTCATCTACAAGAACCTTTCGCGAAATGGCCAGCTCATGAACTCGTCAGCACGGTAAAGGGTGCCATAAAACGAGAGCACTATATTCTGATCAAAGAAGATGAAAAATATGTGGGCTTAGCCTGCTGGGGGCTCTGTAGTGAAGAAACCGGAACCAGTTATATTTCTGGCGAGGCTCGCCCCTCTTATTCCGATTGCGCGGAAGGAGATAACCTCCTCCTGTTTATCATATACGCCCAAAAATCATCGCAATTAAAATCACTAACGGCTTTTATAAAGAAGCACCATCCTGGTCATAAGGTCTTTGGCAGACGTTTTCGCAAAGACCAACCAAAATTGGCGTCCAAGAGAGTATTGATCAGATAAAACCCTTGGTAATACTTACAAAAAAGCCCGGCAGAAATGCCGGGCTTTTCTTCTTGGATTTTAAAGCTCAACCGCTAGCTTTCATCACTTACGGTAATCCCTTTCAAGGTCATAAGATCTTGCGCTGACAGATCACCATCATGGGTTCCAAGATCAACACTTTTCAGTGTGATTGAGAAATCGGCCTGACCGTCCACGGTGATTACAGTATCACCGCCGGCAGCATCCAGGTTGATCAGATCCGCACGATCTTCGGCATCTGCGATACCCAGTTCATCAAACAACGCATCAAGATTAATGACATCTTCAGTTTCATCGAAATTGTAGATTTCATCATCACCATCAGCAGTACTCATATAATGGAAGGTATCTTCACCTTCATCTGCAGACATGGCATCATTGCCTTCACCACCGATGATCGTGTCGTCACCAGCACCACCCAAAATGGTATCTGCATCATCGCCACCAATAATGATTTCATTATCATCACCACCAACAAGCAAACCACCTGGCTGATAATGAACGGTAACCGCACCTTCATCGGTTTCATCACCATCACTGACGTCATACTCATAAGACCGATCACCAACATAAACGTTATCGATATAACCACCGAGGGTGTCTTCTGTTGGCAATCCCTGGAATTCAAGACGAGTAGTCGCATCATCACCAGCTTCTACTTCGAATGCGAATTCCTGCCACCCTGGAAGAGTTCCTGACAAAGTCGTCAACAATTGACCATCCCAATAAACGTCAACATCATTTGTAGATGTTGCTGTCCGAGGTGAATACCAGAAACTGACGGTTAGTGTTTCACCTGGTTCCGTTGGAACATCCTGGTACACATGAGCGTTACTTGCGGTGTATTTATCCCCTTCAAGATTTCTACCTTCTCTGTGAGAGTCGATTTCCATCTTGGAATTACCATCCTGCGCACCGATACCACCGGTTCCACCAAACTGCAATTCAATCGGAGCATTGGCACCATCAAGATCGACCATCCATCCACCTGGCAGGCTGTCATAGGTTGCCCAGCTACCATGGTTTTTATTCATACCGCTGCTGTGATCTTCAAAACTTCCATTTTGAACCCGATTGGCACCTTCAGTGAAGACATAGTCCCCACTCATTGAAGCCGGAGGTGTCACACTTTCCACATGCAATGGTTCATCATCGATGTCTGTATCGTTGGCTAACATCGCATATTGCGGAACATAAATGCCGTCCAGCGTATTGGTGATCACGATGTCATCACCAGCGACCGGGGCGTCATTTACACCGTTCACATTGATAGTCACTGTCGCCATTTCAGATCCCTCAACAGACGCTGAGTAATCAAATATCAGTGTAGCAACTTCACCATCATCCATTGGATCGTAAATTGAGACACCTTCCGGGATATCAAGCGTGACCTGAACATTTTCAGGATCCGTAGCATCAAAGATCAATGAACCATAATCGTCGTCACCATCTACAAGTGTCATAGTCCAAACGTCACCGACTTGGCTCCAGGCTAAGAACAGGAGGGGAGCACCCGTCGGCATGGTCAATGTAACCACATCCGGTGTATGGAACGTAGTTACCTGATCATTTGGAATAAAATCCTGCTCAGGCGAAGTTGGTGTCGCTGTAATTGTTGCAGTGACATCAGTGTCTTCATCGGTAGTGATTGTATCATCAATCAATACTGGGATTTCAGCACCATCTACATGAACCGCTACATACTCAATATTGGAGGCAGTCAGTGTCTTGCCATCTATTGTCAGCGTAATGCCATCTTCTCCATTTTCAACACGATTGGAGAATTCGGCAATGGCTTCTTCATTCGCCAGGAATTCAGCTTCAGTGAAGTAAAGCTCCAGAGTATCTGAACCACCGTTACCGTTATAGGTATCAGCACTTCCGTCTGAATTGGCTGCGGCTGTCCACTGCAGAACATCTGCGCCGCCACCGCCGCGAACATCATCGCTACCATCACCGCCAGACATCGTGTCTTTGCCAGATCCGCCGCGCATGTCGTCATTGCCGTCTTCGCCGCGCATTTCATCTGCACCGCCATCACCACGCATATCGTCGTTACCGGAGCCACCGAACATATCGTCCGATCCGCCATTGCCGCGCATATCATCGTTGTGATCACCGCCATACATGGTGTCGCTATCAGCACCACCGTGCATGTCATCATTTCCAGAACCACCATACATGAGGTCGACTCCGGCACCGCCAAACATGACGTCGTCGCCAATTCCACCGCTCATGTAATCAGCGCCACCTTCACCATACATGGTATCGTCACCACTGTTTCCACTGAGAGTATCGTTACCTCCGATCTCAGCGCCATCACCACTGTCACCATACATGACATCATCATCGTCGCCGCCGAATACATAATCGCTACCGGCATCTCCATGCATTGTATCATTCCCGGCGCCACCAGACATATGATCGGTGCTATCACCGCCATACATGACATCATCACCAGCTTCACCAGATACACTGTCGTTATTGGCATCACCGTACATGGTGTCATTGCCAAAACCGCCACGAAGATTATCGGAACCAGAACCACCGCTCATGTAATCGGCGCCACCTTCACCGAACATGGTGTCGTTACCATCTTCGCCAAACATAGTGTCATTATCACCGATTTCGGCGTCGTCTCCATTGTCGCCATACATGACATCATTATCAGAACCGCCGTACATTTTGTCAGCACTTCCAGATCCACCAAACATGGTGTCGTTGCCAGAACCGCCATACATGGTGTCGTTACCAGATCCACCGTACATAACGTCAGCGCCACCTTCACCATGCATCCAGTCATTTCCTGAATCGCCATAGAGAAGGTCACCCTCATCACCGGTCCACATAGTGTCATTACCGGAACCACCAAGGACTGTATCAGCACCACTATTCAGATAGTTGTCATCGAAACGGTCGTTACCATCACCAAGGTCGGCATAATCATTGCCACCGTCACCATTGCGAGAGTTATTCGTACCGCCCCAAACAGTGTCATTACCCGAACCTGCATAAATGACATCATCTCCAGCATTACCGAAAACAAGATCGTTATTCGCACCACTATCAATGAAATCGTTGCCAACGCCGCCATGCATCACGTCATCACCGGAGTCTCCGAACATAGTATCGGCACCGCCTTCACCAAACATGGTGTCGTTACCGGAGCCACCGTGCATCTCATCATTATCGCCGACTGTTGCAAGGTCGCCATTGTCGCCATACATCAGGTCTGCGTTTGAGCCACCATACATAGTGTCAGAGCTTCCAGCCCCGCCATACATGGTATCCTCACCACTGTCTCCATGCATTTTATCGTTACCGGAACCGCCATACATCAGATCGTCACCAGATCCTGCATACATGCGGTCATCTCCGGCATCGCCGTACATGACGTCATTGCCACTTTCACCTTCAAGAGTGTCATGACCTTCGCCGCCAGTCAGAGTATCGTCTCCGCCGCCACCTTTCATCGAGTCATTCCCAATGTTACCGAACATCCGATCGGCTCCACCGCCACCTTTCATAGTATCGCGACCTTCACCACCAATCATGGTGTCGTTACCTGCGTCACCTTCCATGCTGTCGTCACCGATACCACCGGTCATAACATCAGCACCAGCACCGCCGTACATAGTGTCTCTACCACTATCACCATGCATGGTATCAGCACCGCCTTCACCAAACATGAGATCGTTGCCAGACCCACCTGACAGGCTATCACCCTCATCACCGGTCCACATGGTGTCGTTACCTGTGCCACCCAGAACTGTGTCACGGCCACTATTCAGATAATTGTCATCAAAGCGATCATTGCCGTCACCAAGGTCGGCATAATCATTGCCGCCATCACCAAACAGGGCATTGTTGGTACCGCCCCAGACAGTGTCATTACCCGAACCTGCATAAATGACATCATCTCCAGCATTACCGAAGACAAGATCGTTATTCGCACCACTATCAATGAAATCGTTGCCAGCGCCGCCATGCATCACGTCGTCACCAGAGTCTCCGAACATAGTATCGGCACCGCCTTCACCAAACATGGTGTCGTTACCGGAGCCACCGTGCATCTCATCATTATCGCCAACGACAGCTAGATCGCCATTATCGCCATACATCAGGTCTGCGTTTGAGCCACCATACATAGTATCAGAGCTTCCAGCCCCCCCATACATAGTGTCCTCACCACTGTCTCCATGCATTCTATCGTTACCAGAACCGCCATACATCAGATCCTCTCCAGATCCTGCATACATGCGGTCATCTCCGGCATCGCCGTACATGACGTCATTGCCACTTTCACCTTCTAGAGTGTCATGACCTTCGCCGCCAGTCAGAGTATCGTCTCCGCCGCCGCCTTTCATGGAGTCATTACCGATGTTACCGAACATCCGATCGGCTCCACCGCCACCTTTCATGGTATCGCGGCCTTCACCGCCGCGCATAGTGTCGTTACCGTCATTACCTTCCATGCTGTCATCACCGATACCACCGGTCATAACATCAGCTCCGCCGCCACCTTTCATAGTATCGCGACCATCACCGCCATGCATAGTGTCGTTACCTTCGTCGCCTTCCATATCGTCATTGCCGATACCACCAAACATAAGGTCAGCGCCGTCATCACCACGCAGCTCGTCATCTCCTGCATTGCCATACAGTGTATCGGCACCATCATCACCGTGCATATGATCATTGCCACTGCCACCGAACATCAGGTCACGACCACCATTGCCATGCATGTGATCATCGTCAGCTCCACCATGCATGATATCTTTGCCTGCGCCGCCATACATGTCGTCGTT
>PJEL010002104.1_pt1 | contig 18765 bp, 23 predicted proteins | sample 1853271 | NCBI WGS metagenome assembly PJEL01 (sample SAMN08108733, study PRJNA415343) | Invertebrate metagenome, whole genome shotgun sequencing project. | host: Globobulimina | place: Sweden: Gullmar Fjord | collected 2015-08
TAGCTTGCGAGCTAGCAAGCATAATATTATGTACTAACTCATGTAATTCTGGGTATTGGCTTAATTGTGGCGCTTTAATATAGTCACCCCAAATAACATTAACTTCAGCCTTTACTTTTATACCATGTTCTTCTTTTTGAGCGACTAACCGAGAAAACTGAGCTTGTTGGTCAAGCGTCAATGACTCTTTAGCTTTCAATTCTTCAAGTAAATCAACCATACGAATCATAGTCAATACGGCGATTTGCGCACTAATAGGATCATAGATTTTGCATGGGATATCGCAGTGTCCAGCTAATACACGAAAGTTAAATTTTTTATCCATTTTAGCAATAATATTGTAAAGCATCTTAGTCTCCTATTTGGTATTAGATTATTTGTTATCTGATTTAGTTTTTATTTTTCGGTAGCTAATAACGACCATTGCCAGTATGACAGGCGCAAGCCATAACAAATGTATTAAGCCCGCGTTTGCTGCACTATGGTCGTGCCCTGAATGTGAAAAAGCTGGTGCACTGATTAATAGTGCCAACATACCAAACATCAACTTGGTGTTAAGTAACTTTGTTTTAAGTGATTTTGTTTTAAGTGAAAATGTGTTCATTTTTATTTATCCAACTCCTGTAAAATGAGAATGTGTACTTGTTAACATATTGTTGAACAAGTTAATGTAAAATAGGTTGCGTTGCATTGACCGATTCTTCAATTACTTTTAATGATGCAAGGCAGCCATCGCAAGCAGGATGTTTTTTACTAAAAGCCAATAACGGCATTAGTGTCGTTTTCAACGATCGCAACGCAATAAATTGAAACTCTTCACTGTAACTTTCCTGTTGAGATATTTCTGTCATTCGTTGATGTGGAATTTGTAAATAACGAAAAGCAACTTTGGGCTTATCCTGCTCTTCATAAAGTACAGCTAAATTATGGAAAGTACTTATCCACGCTAGCAACAGCTCAATATTTTCTTCATCTTTATGCCAATGTTGCTCTAAACATTCAATCGCTTGATGATAATACTCTTCAGCTTGAGGCCATAGATCATGATTAAAGCTATAGTTAGCTTTTTGTAATAACACTTGCCACACTTCCATTAACAAACCCTACACACAAATGATAATGATTATCATTTTACTAAGTATTCATTAGTTGTAAAGTACTTCTTAGCCTATTTGTTTATTTAATCAGCTTTATTAACAAGAGCACTCCATCAAAATGAAGAAGTATAAATACGTTAAACGTTAAAACTCAACGAAGTGACTTGGGTAAATAAACTAAGGTTTGCGACACTCAGGCATTTATCTGGTAGCATATTAACTAGACCTCAGCAAAATGAAGATAAGATAATGAATCAGCCACAACGCGATATCACATTAAGATTTTTAGCAGAGCCACAAGATGTTAACTTTGGTGGTAAGGTTCACGGTGGTGCAGTAATGAAGTGGATAGATTTAGCCGCTTACGCCTGTGCGGCTGGTTGGAGTGGTCGTTACTGCGTCACAGCATATGCAGGTGGCATTCGCTTTGTAGCGCCTATTCATGTGGGCAGCTTAGTCGAGGTAGAAGCGAAAGTTATTTATACCGGGAACTCCTCAATGCACATAGCGCTTGAAGTAAATGCTTGTGATCCTAAGTCGCTCAATCGACGCTTAACAACTCACTGTATTGTGATAATGGTTGCAGTAGATCAAAATGGACAATCGGAACGTGTACCGCAATGGGATCCCAAAACCGAAGCAGATAAAAAACAACATGCTACCGCAGTAAGGTTAATGGAGATGCGTAAGCAAATTGGCGAAGAAATGCAGATATTTGTTGATTAACCAATGTTCAAAGTAGCTTGTTATATATTTATCAGCTATTGCCTTTTATATAGCTTACCTAGTTTTGCTTTAGCAAAGCTAGGTCATCAGTTAGTATGCCAATTAGCTTATGAACAGCTATCCCCAAAAAATCAGCAACAAATCACACAACGACTACTTGCCATTCCAGTCAAAGAACAACAGCGTATTAATCACTATAATCACCTGAAAAAAAATTCTCCGATAACTTTTGCCAATGCATGTACCTGGGCTGATGCAATAAAAAAAGATCCCACTTATAAAAAATTTAAAGCTTGGCATTATATGAATACACCAAGAGTTAGTACTGAAATTATTAAGAATAGCTGTTTAGAAAATTGCATTGCACAAGCTATTATTATTCATCAAAAGCAACTAGCAGCTAAAGCGACACCATGGGAAAGCACGAAAGCATTGCTGTTTTTAGGTCATTGGCTAGGTGATATACATCAACCAATGCATGTCAGTTATGCCAGTGATTTAGGTGGAAACAAGGTTCGCTTCAAGAGCAAGCAAGGTCGATGTAATAATTTACATAGCTATTGGGATAGCTGTATCTTTTATTTAAGCATGTTAACTAAGAAAGAGTGGCTTAGCAGGCTTAAAGAGAAATTCCCTAAGGTTACAGTTGATGATTATAAAGAAGATGATGTTTGGCAATGGGCTAATGAAAGCTATCAAATAGTCATTGAACCTAGTTTTCAATATTGCCACATTGTCTACGATGAAGATCAAATACGGCATTGCCAACGTCCAAGAAAGAGAATTCAATTAGCTGATAATTATCATAGCCAACATCTACCCTTACTAGAGTTGCAACTCGTTAAAGCGGCAAAGCGTCTAACGTTAATATTAGAGGCTTCGCTTTAAGTTACTATTAAGTAGTTGCGACTTAAAAGGGTTAAATAAGTACTATAACTCGCGATCTGTTAACGCTTTTAACTGTGTTTTCACTTCAATCCACTGTGACATATAACGTGTGCTTTTATGGTGATGATGATTGAGCATATTGCCAATAAAGTTACTTTCACGTTCTTGGGTAATATTACTTGATAACTGTGCTAATCGCTGTGAAAACGCCAACATAATGGGTGTTTGTTCATACAATATTTTTGCATTAATTTGCCCTAATTCACTAGCAGGTTGCCAAGTTTCCTTATGTTGGTATAAGGCAATGGCAGCATCCGCTATATCTTGAGCGCTATTGGCAACAATACCAGCCCAATCATTGATAGTTTCCATGCTTTCTATACCGATATCAGTTGTGACTGATGGGGTTGAGCAAATCATCGCTTCAGCAAGCTTACCCTTAATACCAGCGCCAAAACGCAATGGCGCTAAACAAACTCGTGCAGACTTCATCGCTAATACGGCATCATCAACCCAGCCTTTTACTAAAAAACCTGATTTTTCATCATGCAAATCGGTCGCTTTTGGCGGTGGATAAGCACCGTAAACTGATAATGTTGCATCAGGTATTTGCTTTCTAATTAAGGGCCATATGTGTTGCTTCAACCACAATACCGCGTCCCAATTAGGCGCGTGTCTAAAGTTACCAATAACCATAAAGCCATCACGCTCTTCATAACTAGGCGTTTTTAAACTAAGTTGCTCATCGTCAAACATAAAGGGGCAGTAATGCAATAATTGCGGATCAACGTTAAATAAACGCGGCAACAATTCCATTTCATGACGAGAGATCATCAAACTTAAATCACAGCGAAAAATAGCAGCTATTTCTCGTTTTGCTATGTCTGACGTTAATAAATCTTCATCTGTCATTTCTCTCCCTTGTTTATAAGCATGGTGTCTAGCATGGCGTAAACTAAAAAGATCTTCGGTATCAAGTATTCGCAACGCTTCAGGGCAATGCTCGCTCACTCGCCAGCCAAACTGCTCTTCCATCATAAAACGATCGTACATTACCGCATCGGGTTGTAGTTCAAGAATGAAATCATCAAAACTGCTGTTATTAAGCTCAATATTAGCAACGGTAATTTTTTGATTCGGTAAATCCACCATATGCTCGGTTTGCAGAGCGGGACTGGTAAAGGTGATTTGATAGCCTTGCTGTTTGAATGATTCAATTAGCTGCATCATGCGACTACCCGCCGCTGATGAATTAGGCTCTGGCCATACATAGCCAATAATAAGAAGTTTTTTCATGGTGTGCATTTTATACCTGCAACACACAAAAGTCAGGACTATTTAATAATAATGATATTTACGAGATCAAAAAATATATATTCACAATATAAGTACGCTATGCGTAAATGTTAAATATATATTTATCCACTTTAGGTATTGTTGATATAACGATTTTATAGAAAATAAAAGTATTTTAGCCTTTATGCGCAGCATATGAATTATCAGTACGGAACTTTGCATACTTTTTAGAAAAGCCACTCACGCTAAACCCTGACATTTGATAATCTCCCATAAAGATTAACGGCACACCTTTACCGCCTATTTTTTTAAATTCATAGTCGAACTGTGTCGAGGTAGTTATATTTTTTTCAACGTAACTCACATTGTTAGCGGTAAAATGTTTTCTCGCTTGTGCACAATAACCACAGCTTGATGTTGTGTACATGACGACTTTATCATTTCGTCTATTACGATAAATATCATCGGTAGTCTTAGTTGATGATGTATGGCTTGATGTTGTATTTTGATAATGATTACCACGTTTGTTAATTGCGTCTACATCTAAAGATTCAACATTCTCTTTTCCTGGTGGTTTATCACCAAAATGCACTTTACCTTCAGCATCAGTCCATTTAAAAATTTCAGCATCAACGAGCACTGTAAAAAAAAGAGAGAGTCCAGTAGTAAACATTATTATCTTTTTCATAAAACATCCTTATTTTAATGTAACCTAAATTATATAAATAAACGGGTCCTAATGTAATCTATCATACAGTTTGGATTGATTGACCGAAAAAAAGCCAAAAAAAACCACCGATAACATTACCAGTGGTTATTAAATAATAATTATTTACTCATTATTATTCAGATGCTTGATCACCAATTTGTGGCGCAGCTTCATCTTTTTGAATTTCTAATAATTCAATTTCAAACTCAAGTACTGAATTACCAGGAATACTTGGTGGGTTACCGTTAGGTCCGTATGCTAAGTCCGATGGGATAGTGAATTTATACTTAGCGCCTACAGGCATTAATTGTACACCTTCAGTCCAACCCTTAATAACACGGTTAAGAGGAAATACTGCTGGCTCATTACGTTTGTAAGAGCTATCAAACTCTTCACCATTCAATAAAGTACCTCTATAGTGAACTGTTACTGTGTCTGTTGCAGCAGGTTTATCGCCTTCGCCAGCAACTAGTACAACATATTGAATACCTGATTCAGTAACTTGTACACCTTCTTTTTTAGCATTTTCAGCTAAGAAAGTTGCGCCTTCAGCTAAGCTAGCTTCAGCATCTGCAACAAGTTTAGCTTGTTGCTTCTCTTTCATTGTCGTATCTAAATTCATTAATAACGCTTGAATTTCTTCTTTTTCGATTATTGCTTTACCCGCAATACTATCAATAAAACCTTGCGTGATAAGTTCTTTGTCTAATGTTAAACCTAATTTGTCATGTTGTTCTAGGTTACGCTCCATATACATACCGATTGAAGCTCCTAAACCATAGGCTTGCTTTTGAATTTCAGTGTCAAGTACTGGTGCTTTTACTTCTTCAACTGCTTTTTCTTGACAACCAGCAACTGCAACTAAGGCAAGTGCTATTAGAGTAGGCTTGAAAAATTTCATTTGTTTCTCCGTATATAGTGAGCCATTAAGGTATTTCCTTAACGCTGTGTCTAGATAATTTAAAATATTAATACTAAACAATTTCAAAAAAGACCTTATACTAACGATAAATGCCCAGATAAAAAAGTATTAATATTTTGTTTAAATGTAACCTACTATATTTACTCTTACTCTCCATAAGCTTAACAGCCTGCCAACCCGTTACTCAGCAACCATTAACACGTTTGCAACAATCGGTTGAAGGGGCTTATGCTGGCCATATCTCAAATGACGGTAAATACAGTATTATTTCTTCTATACATCATGGTGTCAGTGTTTGGGATATCAAGACACAACAAAGATTATATAATTGGGCTCAAGAACAAGACAGCAGTGATAACTTAGTGCTTTCTATTGATATCAGCAATAACAGCAGCCATGCATTAACCGCTAATCGTGAAAGCTTTGCTTTGTGGAATATCAACACAGGTAAGTCAGAAGGTTATTGGAAAGTACGAGAGTCTCACATACGAGACATCGCTATTGCTAACAACGGTACTTACCTATTAATAGGCAAAAGTAATGGTACTGTCGTGCATGTTAATGTAGATAATGGTAGGCGTTTAGAGTTTTTAGGCCATAAAGAAAAAATTAATACCGTTGATATGCTCCCCAATGGCAGAGTTGCAATATCAGGGGGTAATGATTTCATTGCGTATGTTTGGGATACGGTTTCAGGGCAAGTAATTTATCAATTCAATCATAGCTCTCGCGTATCCAAAGTAACCTTAGATGCGAGCGGTAGGTATGCATTTTCTGCAGATAGCATGAAAGGCGCTTATATTTGGGATCTAAAAACAGGTAAACGTATCAGCGCTTTACAGGGAACTAAACGCCATGAAGTGTTCAGCTCAGTACGCTTTTCTAAAGATGGAAAAACCTTAATAACAGGGGCTGCAACACGTAAGGTAAGTGTTTGGGATGTTAAAACAGGTAAGCGTCTTAGTCACTGGTTTGTTTCACCTAAAGATGCCAAAAGACCTACGGGTGCAGTTGTGTATAGTGTCGCATTTAGCGATAATGACACCCTATTAACGATAAGCTCATCAGGATATGCTGAAACATGGCCAATGCCGAAGTAACACTTAGTAATCACGACAATAATAATAAATACATTAAAATCCTTGAAGAGCGCATTGACTCACTAGAGTCACGTAACCTATTTCAAGATGATGTTATTGATCAGTTAAGTGAAGAGTTAGCTGTTCACCAAGGGCAAATTGCAGAGCTTAAACAGCAAATTCAATTGGTTGCAAACAGAATTAAAGACTCAGGAAACTTATCTTCATCACAAGAAGAAGTTGAGCCACCACCACCACATTATTAGCAAATACTTTAAAGAATAAACGGTAATTAATTACGTTAATTGCCGTTTATTCTGGTTTAAAGCACGATTATTCAGGATTAAATACACCTATAACCTGCTCGTGTTGACGAACTGCTTTAGCCACTTCAGCTTCAGGTTGTACCATTTTCTCACCACAGCCTACACAAGTAACCGTTTCTACATTATTTTCTTTTGTTAGTGCCATAGTGTCCATTGCTTTACATTTAGGGCATATCGCACCTGCAATAAATCGCTTTTTATGGTTTTTCATACTTTACGGCTCTCTTTACTAAAGGATATAGCTTATTAGTTCATTTAATAATTATACCAAACTATTCACAATAATTATCCTTGTAAATAAGTCTGTTCAATTAAATTATCTATAGGATAAATTACGATTTATCGTTATTTTACCTTGAATAATGGCTATAGGAAAAGGGACAATGCACCAGCATTTTTGCTTTCTAAAAGACATTAAGGATTTACCATTGATCATTGCAACAGAGCTCAGCTTAGATAGAGGCGCTAAAAACCTCATAAAATCATCTAGCTTTACTATTGATCCAGACCATAAAGTTGGTTTAGTTGGCAGTAACGTTTGTGGTAAGTCATCTCTCTTCGCAGCTTTATTAGGTGATTTAGCGCCAGATGCCGGCGACTTGTCAATGCCAACTAGTTGGGATGTAGCAACAGTAAAACAAGAAACGCCTTCACTAGAGCAATCAGCGATTGATTACGTCATGGATGGTGATAAAGAGTTTCGCCAACTTGAGCAAGAGCTTGATCGTGCAAGATTGACCGAAAATGGTAACCTCGAAGCCACAATAATTAATAAAATAGATACTATCCATGGTTATAGTTTACCTGCCCGCGCAGGTGAACTACTTCATGGTTTAGGCTTTTTACAGTCTCAGCTAAGCAATCCCGTTAAAGACTTCTCTGGGGGTTGGCGCATGCGCTTAAACTTAGCACAAGCATTAATTTCTCGTGCTGATTTATTATTACTTGATGAGCCAACCAACCATTTAGATTTAGATGCTGTAATTTGGTTACAGCGTTGGTTAAAGCGCTTTACAGGTACCCTAGTACTTATTTCTCATGACAGAGACTTCCTTGATACTGTTATAGGTCAAATTCTTCATATAGAACATCAAAAAGCCAAACTATATAGTGGTAACTACACGGCATTCGAACGTCAACGTGCGGAACATTTAGCACAACAAGATGTGCAATATCAAAGACAACAAAAAGAAGCTGCGCACTTAACCGCATTTGTCGATCGTTTCCGCGCTAAAGCCAGTAAAGCAAAACAAGCGCAAAGTCGTTTAAAGCGCTTAGAGAAACTACCCGATTTAGCACCTGCTCACGTAGACAGTCAATTTACTTTTAGCTTTGAAGAGCCTGATAATCTTCCCTATCCACTACTCTCATTAAATGAAAGCCAGTGCGGTTATCAAAAATCAGAAAAAAGTGAACAGGCCACAATACTCAATGATGTTGGCTTAACGCTAGTGCCTGGCAGCCGCATTGGTTTACTTGGCCGAAATGGCGCAGGTAAATCAACCTTAATAAAATCACTTGCTGGTGAATTAGTAATACTTAATGGTGAACGTTATTGCGCACAAGAATTGAAAATTGGTTACTTCTCTCAGCACCAATTAGAACAATTACATCCGCCATCAAGCCCTGTTGATCATATTCTTCGTGCTAAACCAGCACTGGGTGAGCCACAAGCGCGAACTTTTTTAGGTAAGTTTGGTTTCAGTGGTGATCAAGCGCTTTCACAAGTTGCAACAATGTCTGGTGGTGAAAAAGCTCGACTAGTACTCGCTTTAATTGTGTTAGAAAAACCGCAGTTATTATTACTTGATGAGCCAACCAACCATTTAGATTTAGAAATGCGTCAAGCATTAGTTATGGCACTGCAAGACTTTGGCGGTGCTATTATTCTCATTGCCCATGATAGATTCTTACTTGAATCATGTGTCGATGAGTTTTACCTAGTAGCCAATGGCACGGTAAAAGACTTTAGCGGTGACATCGATGATTATCAGCAATGGCTTAACGAAGATAAAAAAGAAACATTTAAATCGAATAAAGCCGAAAACAATACTTCAAGTAACGAAAAAAGTGTTGATAAAAAGCAATTACGTCAACAACAAGCTGAGTTAAGAAAAGTATCTGCACCACTTAGAAAACAAGCCGATAAACTGGAAAGTAAAATACAAAAATGGCAACAAGAATTAAGTGATGTTGAAGCGCTATTAAGCGATAGTGATATTTATCAATCAGAGCGCAAAGCTGAATTAACTAAGCAACTTAAATTTCAAGCAAGCTTAAAAAGTGACATTGAAGAAAATGAAATGTTATGGTTAGAATTAGCAGAAAAAATTGAAGAGATCATGTCAGCGACGGATTAAATTAAACTACACTGTAGTGATGAAGTAGTTTACTCAAAAGGGAAAGTAATGATGAATAACAAAACACATAACAAAGTACTAACACTGCTTTTTGGCGCATCTTTATTCACTTGTGTTAATGCATTTGCTCAAGGTGGGGATTTAGATACCGGTATCTATGAACTAAACCGCGGTGAATTTAAAGCAGCAATTGCTGAGTTTACGCCGCTCGTTAAAGAAGGTTATGCCCCTGCGCAATACCAAATGGCTATGATTTATAAAAATGGCTATGGTTTACAAAAAGATGGTATGAAAGCATTTGAGTTGCTTACATTAGCGGCCGACCAACACAACCCAGATGCACAGTTTGAGCTAGCGCTTATATATACTGAAGGAAAGCTGGCGAGGAAAGATTTAAAGAAGGCTTTTCAATTAACAAGTAAAGCAGCCTATAAAGGTTTAGCTAGCGCCCAGTTTAATTTAGCGGTTATGTATGCCAATGGTGAAGGTGTTAAACAAGATGATTTCGGCGCCTCTCGTTGGTATAAAAGCGCCGCGGATCAAAACTACGCATTGGCACAATACAATTTAGCTTTGTTATATAGTGAAGGCAAAGGAGTAGAAAAGAGCCTGCAGCTATCTTATGTATGGAATACAATCGCTTCATGGAATGGATATACTGACGCAGAAACAAGCAGAATAATTGATGAGCGCGCATTAGCTGATATAAAGTTAGGTGTAGAAAATGGCCGAGAAAAGGCTAACAAGATGTACCTAGAAATATTAGCTAAACAAGAAAAGAAAGCAAAAATAGCCAATAACAAGTCAAAATATTGATCTACATCAGTTAGTTAATTAGGCGACTTGATTACACTATTCATATGGAGAATAACAAAGCCTTTGTTATTTTAATTTGTATGTTTAGGTAACTTGGAGCCTATTATGAATCTTTTATCAATGTTAACTAATGATCCTATTGTCATGTTTTCTTTTGGTGGTTTAGCTATTGTTTTAGCTATTTGCGCATACTATGTCTATTATTTTTTAACTCATATTGTTAACGATAAGAAATAACAGCAATCAAGCTTATTTACACGAATAATTAACAACTACGTTGTTCGAAAATCATTCGCCTCTGCTATAATTATCCTATTATAATGATTTTGTAGAGGCAAGTCGCATGCTCAGTATCAACCAACCTTCTGCTAATTTAAGCTTTATTGAGCGTTTGAATCAAAAGAATGATGAGCAAACAGAAAAATTAGCCTCAGGTAAGCGTATTAATAGTGCTGCAGATGATGCTGCTGGATTACAAATAGCTAATCGTCTCACAAGTCAAATCAACCAAAACCAACAGCTCAGTTTCAATGCTCAAGACCAAGTTAATTTAAATAGCATACAAACTGGTGCGTTATCTTCTATTAATGAAGGGTTAGAGCGTGCAAATCAGCTTTCTATACAAGCAGGAAATCCACTTTATGACAGTGATGTCATTCAAGGTGAATTAAATCAAATTACTGAAGAAATAAACACTATAGCCAGTAATGTATTAGGTCAAGATGATTACATTAGCGCTTTAGATGCTAGCGATCCTGCAGCTACACAAACCATTATTCAAGACACCGCAACAACCGTCAATGATGCAGCAAGCTCATTAGGCGCAGAGAGTAATGCTCTTGAAAGTCAAATTACCAATTATGAAACAAGTGTTGTGACGGTAAGTGCTTCACGATCACGTATCGAAGACACTGACTATGCTGCTCAAACGAGTGAACAGCAAAAAACTGAGTTATTATTGCAAGCAACCATTATTAATAAAAAAAATAGTGAAGAGCGCAAAGGTTTGATGTTTGATAAGCTAATTTAAAAGAGAATCATAGTCGCTTAATCTCAACTTAAAAAACATACAGTTAACATTGCCTAGTCACATATTCTATTTTCCTCTTATCACTCATGAAATGGCAAGCCGCTACTAAGCTCGTACAATAAAATAGCTTTATTAGCTTATACCAATGGTACTAATTAAGTGATCATTTTTAAATGGTATAACTATCCAATAACCCCTTTACTTTCAATCCCAATAGCCAACTATTGCTCAATCAAGCATCTTGTTCTTGAAAAATTATTGTCACCTTAATTAATACAAAAGATATTATTTTCCACCACATAATATAAATTTTTCAGAGCAATAACTCATCATGACTAAGTGATATACTAAAGCGACTATCAGTTACTTACATTATCAATAGTGAATTATTATGATCATTCCATTAGAACAACTTAATCAAGATACTTTAACCGCAATTATTGAAGACTTTATTTTACGGGAAGGTACTGATTACGGCGCTATCGATGTGAGTAATGCAGACAAAATTGCGCAAGTAAAAGAGCAATTAAAAAGAGGCGATGTAGTTATTGTTTATTCTGAGCTGCACGAAAGTATCAATATACTGCCTAAAGCTCAGTTTCAAGAACAATTAGCTCAGGAAAATAACGATTAAAGTAAACTAACTACTTTAATCGTAAATTTTTAAGCGTCATTAAGCGAAGCGACATCATAACGTTATTGTCTATTAACTTATCGGTGACGATGTTTTTTGATATCGTTACTTAGTAGCATTTGTACTATCAAAGATTTTATCCGCTGAAGCAGCAACAAACCCTGTATACAACTGACCGTTAGCTAAAGGGTATCGTTTAGCAAACTCATAAAAGCAACTTGGGATTTCTAGCGCTTTATCACTAAAAGAAACTTCTGCACTATCAGCCAAGGTAGAAGATTGCTCTAATTTAACCTCTTCATCACCTTTAATTTCACCGCCGTTAGTATTCAGCTGATAACCAGCTGCTTTTAGCGTTGAGTTAACAACCGTAATATCATCATACTTTTCAAGGTGGTTAATACTTACAGTGAAGTGATTTGCACGATATCCCCAAGCAGAAAGCCATGCAGCATATTCACTTTCGGCTAATAATGTTTGATAGTCTGTTGAACTTATTTCCCATAAACGACCAGAGTATAAGAAGTCCGTACGATCACTAACATCATCAGGTAGCTGGTCAACTAAACCATGAATAATATTTTGTATTTCCTTAGGAAACTCTTCAACACGAAGCTCGCTGATAAATACTTTTGGCATAGTACTGTCTGCATGTTCAAAATGCTTAGCATCAAGCTTTTTAGCGGCAAAATCGTATTGACCACATTCAGTATAACCAATAGCAAGTAAATGCTTCGCTAATGCGACTAAGTTCACTTTATCAATGTTAAAGGTGCGATAAGCAACATGATCATTTATCACATCACCTCCATTGCCTAATAAGTTATGAATTTTTTTAGCTGATGGCGTAACTTGAAGGTACTGTTGCCAAATGTTATCAAAAAGTGCGGTAACTTGCGTTGTCATAATTTTTCCTCTTACGCTATTTATTTATCGACATATTTATAATATGTGACTGGTGAATAATAAAATTCAGCTACCCATACTCAGTATTAATACCAAATGCATTAAAAAATAAATAAACAACAGATAATAAAATGAGTAATGAATAGCATTAAATTAAATGGATAGCGACATAGTGTCAGAAAATAACAATAGCGTATTTTTGATGGCAGCAATGGCTATCCATCAAAAATTTAAATTTGATCAATACTTTTGAAGAAGCATGGACGATGCCCAGCTTGATGATGCAGTGTGTGTACTTTTAAAATACTGGTTAACATAATATACGTTAATTATATAAATTAGTGATGTTAATTAATAATGTTGTTTATGCGCTTTAATAATACTTTGCCATGTAAAGTCTTTCGAGCCTAAACTAATAAAATCAGGATTAAGTAAACTCTCTCGCTTATTATAACTCAGTGGCTGAAATTCGCTATCTAAAATATTACCACCTGCTTGTTCAAGAATACATTGACTCGCACCTGTATCCCACTCACCAGTTACACCTATACGTAAATAGCAGTCAGCACCACCTTCAGCAATTAAACAATTTTTTAGAGAGCAGCTTCCCAAAGCAACATAGTCATAATTAAAATCATCATGTAGATATTGCCCCATTAACGCCAATTGCTGTCGACGGCTAATAGCCACTTTTATTTTTCTATTTTGTTCAAATTTTGCAACATTAATAGCATGACTTGATTGGCAATTGTCTTTAAAAGCACCGAGTCCTTTTTGCCCATAATACGTTAAACAATGATCTGGAGCATGTATAACGCCAATAGTTGGCCAACCATTTTCAACCAAGGCAATATTAACGGCAAAATCGCCGCTGCCAATAATAAACTCGCCGGTGCCATCAATAGGATCGAGCAACCAATAGCGTGACCAATTTTTTCGGTCATTTAGTGCAACAGCACCAACTTCTTCTGAGATAATTGGGATATCTGGGGTTAATGTTTTCAATTGATCCATTAAGATATCGTTTGAAGCAATATCGGCACTAGTCACAGGACTTTCATCATCTTTAAATTCAGCCGTGTAATTACCTTGTCGGTAATACTTCATCACTTCAACACCGGCTTTTTTAGCACTTTCCAATGCAATATTTAGTAGTTTATCTTGGCTATACTCGTTACTACTCATCATTCACCTCGGAATTTATCAATAACTAACATCAATGCTGCAATACTTCGAGCTTCTGTAAAGTCAGGCTGCTGCAGTAATAATTTATAATCGCTGATAGGCCACTTTATCACTTCTAACGGCTCAGGTTCATCGCCTTTAAGTTGAGACTGATAAAGTTCCGTCGCTAAAAAAACAGTCATTTTGGCATTAAAAAAAGCAGGTGCCATCATGAGTTCAGAAACAAAAGATAACTGGTTTGCGCCGTAAAAAATTTCCTCTTTCAACTCCCTATTCGCAGCAAATTCGGGACTTTCATTAGGATCAATGAGCCCTTTAGGAAAGCCAAGTTGGTAGCTATGAGTTCCAGCACAATACTCCCTAACTAACAGCATAGTATCTTCATCTAACATAGGAACAATTAACACAGCTCCACGGCCTGAATTGAGCATACGTTCATACTGACGCTGTTCACCGTTACTGAAAGTTAAATCTATTTGTTCAATAGTGAACAAAGCACTTGCGGCAACTTTTCTTTGTCCGGTGATCTTAGGAAGTTGATTTTTCTCTGTCATGAGCGAAATACAATAATTGAATAATCGATTTAAGTTAACGCTATAATGACACGATAAATAACCTTTATGGAATAACTAAATTGTTAAATTGGTCAGAAATCTCTACCGTACTCATTGATATGGACGGCACTATTTTAGATTTACATTTTGATAACCACTTTTGGTTAGAGCACTTGCCTTTACGCTACAGTCAAAAAAAGGGGATATCTATTGAAGAGGCTAGAATCAAGCTTTCCGCAAACTACGAAGCCGTAGCAGGTACGATAGAGTGGTACTGCTTAGATTATTGGACAGAGCAAACCCAAATACCAATAAAAGAACTAAAGCGAGAGATTCAGCACTTAATTCAATTGCGTGACGATGCTAAACACTTCCTTTTAGCGTTAAAAGCCAGCGGTAGAGAAGTGGTTCTCGTCACTAATGCCCACCCTGATGCACTTTCATTGAAAATTGAACGAACGCAACTTGATCAATATTTTGACGTACTATATTCAACTCATGATTTTGGTGTAACAAAAGAATCCCAGTTATTATGGCAACGTTTGCAAACAAAGCAGGGCTTTGATAGTAACAGAACACTTTTTATTGATGACAGCATTGAAATACTGCACTCGGCTCATCAATTTGGCATCAAACATTTACTAGCTGTTGCTAACCCAGACAGTAAAAAGGCTGAAAATATTATTAAAGATTTTCCATCAGTAACTGATTTTAAGCTACTAATTAAAGACTTTAGTTAACCTATTTTAATAGACTATTATCATTATAATGCTATTTATAACTTTAGATTTTCATTACCTAAATCTAGCATAAAATTAGAGAATACTTATCAACAATAGCTTGAAATATAAGCAAATAGCGCTAATATAATTTTACTGGTAATAATATTCTGCCATACGTTTAACTGTTCATTTAAGTCTAGAAATAGCTAAGGGAAAATACATGAAACACATTATCTTACCTCTATTACTGCTAAGCTTCACCGCTGCTGCAAGCGACACGCTAACATCGTCAGAAAAAAGTGAAGTCGAATTATTACTTTCTGAAGCTGGCAGCAAACTTATTTACACCGAAAGAGATTGTGGTAAGCCGATAGACGTAGATAAGTTTAAAGAGCTGGCTAAGTTGAAAGCATTTAGTGAAGGCTTTATGACTATTGAAGGTATTAATTGGGAACGCGTTAAACGTAAAGCGCATCAAGGTTATGGCGTCCTTAAAATTGAAGCTCCACTTGGAGAGTTATGTGAACAATATCTTGCTGATATTAAAGCTAAATATCGTTTTCTTAAATAGTCTTAATATTAAAAACTAGCAATGATAAATGCAACACTATTCGAAATAAATGAAATTAGGTATAAAGTAAGTAAGAGCTACTGCTTATTATTTTATCTTACTTATACCTAGTTAATAATTTACCGGAACTCATAAGTCATCACCTTAAACTTTATGTTATCGCTCTGGTGAATACTCCATATCACCTATCATTACCTAACCTCCAATTACATGTACCCAACTAATTCTTTGATAAGGCTATACACCATGCACAAAGTAAAACTTATCGCTTTACTCACCTTTTTGACTCTAGCAACACAATCTTCAGCTTCTGACTTATTTTTTGATAAACTCGATGGACAATTAGACGCATCAAAGTATCTTTCAGAAAATGCTTACGGGTTTTTACCCGTACCTATTATTATTACTGATCCGGCTGTTGATGGCGGTTTAGGCATGATGGGATTATTTTTTCATGAGACTGATGAGGAGCGTACTGCCCGATTAGCGTCAATGCAAGATGAAAACAATGACTCTGCTGCTAAGAGTTTAATGCCGCCTAGTGTGTCTGCGGCATTTGGTGCTTATACAGGTAATGATTCATATTTTTTAGGAGGTGGACATTTAGGCTTCTTTAATAAAGGGGCTATACGTTATATGGGCGGCGGTGGTTACGGCGATGTAAACATAGATTTTTATGGCTTTGGCGAGGTTAGTTTTAGTAAACCCTTAGCAATTAAAACCAAAGCGAGTGCTGTATTTCAAACGGTAAAATTTAAATTAGCTGCGAGTAAGTTCTACTTAGGCCCTATTCATCGATATATTAATGCCGAGATTTCACCTAAAAATATGGATGACTTAATTGAGAGTATACCGCCTGACTGGCAAGATGAAATAGCAAATTTACTTACCAATAAGATAACAACTTCCGGTGCTGGTCTTACATTAGAGTACGATTCTAGAGATAATTTCTTCTCACCTTCTCGTGGCTTAAAATATGAGTTGACACACTTATGGTTTGATAATGCGATTGGCTCTGATATTGATTATCAACTGACAGAACTCACCGCATTAAATTATTTCAAATTATCTGAACATTGGCGAACGGCACTTAGGGTTGAAGTAAACTATGCTAACTCCGATAGTTTTTTACCTCCGTATGCAACACCTTCAATTAGCATGCGAGGTATTCCGGCTGCTCGTTATCAAGGGCTTTCTGTGGCTATGTCAGAATTTGAATTAACTTATAAAATTAATTTTCGATGGGAAGTAAATGCTTTTGTTGGCGCTGGTAAGGCAACAAATAACTTTTCTGATTTCGGAGCAAGTAATAGTAGAGTCAGTAAAGGAGCAGGATTTCGCTACCTTATAGCAAGACGTTATGGCTTTAATATGGGCTTAGATATAGCGAAAGGGCCCGAAGATACCGTGTTTTATATTCAAGCAGGTTCAGCCTGGTAAACTAACCCCCTAAATATTACGTAATAAAAAACCGCAATCTCAAAGAGAATGCGGTTTTAGATTATTAATAAAACATAGCTAGCTATGTTTTACAAATAATTATGCTTCAGCGATAACTACAACTTTGATGCTAGTATCAACATCGTTGTGTAAGTGAATTGCGATTTCGAATTCACCCGTTTCACGGATAGCACCTAATGGTAAACGTACTTCAGCTTTAGCAACTTCTACGCCAGCTTCAGTGATCGCATCAGCGATATCACGAGTACCAATAGAACCGAATAATTTACCTTCGTCACCAGATTTTGATGCGATAGTAATTTCAGCTAGTTCAACAACTTTAGCAGCACGTGCTTGCGCAGCAGCTAGAACTGTTGCTAAGTTTGCTTCAATTTCAGCACGACGTGCTTCAAAATGTTCAACATTAGCTTGTGATGCAAAAACTGCTTTACCTTGTGGTAATAAGTAGTTACGTGCATAGCCTGATTTAACAGATACCTTGTCACCAAGGCCGCCTAATTTGGCGATTTTATCTAGAAGTATTACTTCCATTAGAAACCCCTTATTAGCTTACTTATGTAAGTCGGTGTATGGTAACAATGACAAGTAACGAGCGCGTTTAATCGCACGAGTTAATTGACGTTGATATTTAGCAGCAGTACCAGTGATACGGCTAGGAACAATTTTACCACTTTCAGTGATATAGTTTTTTAAAGTTGCAATATCTTTATAATCGATAGATGTTGCGCCTTCCGCTGTGAAGCGACAAAACTTACGACGTCTAAAAAAACGAGACATGGAGTTTCTCCTAATACGGTTTTATCTAATAACTAATTTGTTAATAAATAAAGCCTAATTAATCATTTCAATTTGCTGAGCGTGTAATACCAAAAGTGGGTTACCACTTCTAGATTCGTGTCGATTGATAAAACCAGACACTTTAACTACATTCCCAGCAACTAATTCACGTGTTAAGTGTGATAACTTACCTGTTGCAACTACCTGTATTCGGACAAATGCTTGTCGATTCATGCCAGCTTCATTTTGTATAGACTTATGGTCTATTGAAAACTGACTATGACTAATACCTGCAGGGCTTGTTGATTGTTTAGGGGTTCTCACCACTTCACCAGTCAACATTAGGCAATTCTCTTGCGAGGTCATCACAAATTACTTATTCGCTAGCAGCTTCTTCTGATTTCTCTTCTACAGAGGCTTCAGTAGCTTCAGCTGGCGCAGCAGCAACATCTTTCTTAACTTCGCGACGATCGTCACGACGGTCTTCTTTAGCAGCAGCCATAGGCGATGCATCAGTTACCGCGTCTTTAGTACGCATGATCATGTTACGAATCACAACATCGTTATAACGGAAAGCTGTTTCTAACTCATCAATAACTGACTGTGGCGCTTCAATGTTCATAAGAACATAGTGTGCTTTGTGTAGTTTATTGATTGGGTATGCTAATTGACGACGACCCCAGTCTTCTAGACGGTGGATTTTGCC
>PJEL010002105.1_pt1 | contig 18757 bp, 12 predicted proteins | sample 1853271 | NCBI WGS metagenome assembly PJEL01 (sample SAMN08108733, study PRJNA415343) | Invertebrate metagenome, whole genome shotgun sequencing project. | host: Globobulimina | place: Sweden: Gullmar Fjord | collected 2015-08
GCTGAAACGGTAAAAACCTTTGGCGGCATTGACATCTTGGTGACTGCTGCCGGGTACAACAAAGTTGGCCTTATGACCGAGCAACCCCTTGAAGAATGGGAGATGATAATGGATGTCAATGTCAAAGGCACCTATCTCATCTGCAAAGAGGTTGGCAAGGTGATGATTGAGCAGGGGCGCGGCGGTAAAGTGATTTTGGTGTCATCCACGCGTGGCAAGTTGGGGATGGCAAATTATACAGCCTACAGCCCCTCGAAGGCGGCGGTTGACTTGCTAACCAAATCTCTGGGCTGCGAGTGGGGCCAGTACGGTATCAACGTCAATGCTATTGCCCCGACGGTTTTTCGGACTGCCCTGACGCAATGGATGTTCGATGACCGTGACTTTTATAAAGTATTTCTGAAGCGCATCCCCATTGGTCGGCTGGGTGAAGCGGAGGACTTCATTGGGGCCGTGATTTACCTGTCGTCACGCGCCTCAGATTTTATGACCGGGGCCATCATGTACGTGGATGGCGGCTATACCGCAGGTTAGAAATATGTCTACTCCAGAACGTATCACAGTTATAGGGGCCGGTTTGATGGGGCATGGCATTGGGCAGGTTTTTGCCGTGCATGGACACCCCGTGTGGTTGGTCGACGCGAATGAAGTTGCTCTCAACTCGGCCAAAGACCGCGTACGCACCAACCTTACGAACATGACCAAAGGGGGTATTAACTTTGAGACAGGCATCGAAGATATCCTTGATAATATCAACACCACGACTGATATGGCTACAGCTTGTGAAGGTAGCAACTTCATATTTGAGGCTGTCTACGAGAACTTAGAACTAAAACAGCAGATTTTCGCCGACCTGGATCGTTTGTGCCCCCCGCAGACCATCATGTGCAGCAACACCTCTGTCATTAGTATCACCCAGATTGCCCAGAAGGCAAAACATCGTCAGCGTATCCTTGGTACGCATTTTTGGAATCCTCCTTACCTGATTCCTTTGGTGGAAGTGATTCGGGCTGAGGATTCAGCCGACCAGTGCATTGCCGCAACTTACGACCTGCTGGTGCGCGTTGGCAAACAACCTGTCCAGGTGCATAAGGATGTGCCTGGTTTTGTCGGCAATCGTCTGCAACACGCCCTGTGGCGCGAGGCTTTTGCCATCATTGACGAGGGAATTTGCGACCCGGCCACGGTTGATGAGGTCATACGCAACGGCTTTGGCCTACGTTTGCCTATCCTTGGCCCGGTTGAGAACGCCGACATGGTTGGGCTTGACCTGACCCTGTCCATCCACGACTATATTTTAGAACACCTCAATGCCGACCCATCCCCATCTAGCACCCTACAAGCTAAGGTTGAGGCAGGCCAGCTTGGATTCAAGAGCGGGAGCGGATTTCTGGAATGGTCAGAAGCTGACATTGCCGCATCGCGCGAGCGGCTGGCGAACTATCTCATTAAATTGTTTGCTCAACAGCAAAGACAGTCGAAAGGAGAGGCTAAATAGACCAAGTCTTATTCCTAAGTTTCACAACCGTCTATAATAAATTTTTTTAAAGCAGAAAAGAAGGGGGATTACAGAAATGAAACGTAAATTATTGCTGTTAGTAGTGGCGCTCATAGCCATACTGGTAGTGTATGGCTGCGGCTCTACGTCAGAACCGGCCCAGGCTCCGGAGCCGAGCAAAGCTTCCGAGCCGGCGGAGGCTGCGGAAGATCCGGCAGGTGAAGCCGGTCCCGAGTACATTGTAATAGGCTCCAGCGCGCCATTGACGGGTATGTTTGCCGGTTTTGGCGAGGGTTGCACATTTGGAGCGCAAGCCGCCGTTGACGATATAAACGCGCAAGGCGGAATATATGTGAAGGAGTATGACCGCCAGATTCCTGTAAAATTTGTCGTTGCCGATAATGAGAGTAACCCGGGTAAGTCAGGGACTCTGGCCGAAGATCTGATTCTCAGGGACAAGGTAGACTTGTTGTACTCTGTCGATTCATCGCCATCGATCCACATCCCCATAGCTGAGGTAGCTGAGAAGCATGGAGTCCCGCATATTGTGGGCGGTGGCCCTTTAGAACCCTGGCTGGGAGCGCGAAGTGAGACAGAGTCAAAATGGTCGTACACCTGGTTTCCCGGTTTTGGTATAGCCACCCCGCCTCCAGAGGGAGATCCCAGACATGGTAAGCCCGGATACACCATCAAGGATTCCTGGTTTGCAGTGCTGGATGCCTACGGCGACCAGACTAATAAAGTGGCCGGGGTTTTTGCTACGGACGAACCGGATGGTATTGGCTGGTACGGCCTGTTCCCCGGACTACTGGAAGAGTGGGGCGCAACAGTTATCGGGGTTGAAGACAAACTGGGCTTCTACCCCATTGGCACAACGGATTTCACGAATATGTGCAAAGCGTGGAAGGACAATGAAGTCGAGATACTGTGGGGCAATGTGCCAGGCCCTGAGTTCGCAACCCTGTGGAGGCAATGCAACCAACAGGGCTTCCAGCCGAAGATTGTTATGGTCGGCAGGGCACCGCTCTTCTTTGTAGATGTAGAGGCCTGGGGTGGAAACCTACCTCAGGGAGTCGGCACCGAGATATGGTGGGACCCGGCGTATGAAGGTCCAGGCATTGGTGACACGACTCCCCAGTCACTCGCCGGGCGATGGCAAAAAGAGAAAGACCAACCTCTAAACCGGGGTATAGGACACGGCTATGCTCCACTGCAAGTTCTGTTTGATGCCGTCGAACGAGCCGGCTCGCTTGATGGGGCAGCCATCAACGCGGCTATGGCGGAAACCGATCTGGAGACAGTCAACTACCAGGTCAAGTTTGATCCGGACACCCACTTTAGCTGGATACCGCTCTTTGTTGGGCAGTGGCAAGAGACTGACAAACCGTGGGTTTGGGAACTCCCAATTACCTTTTCGGAACACGACTATCTAGCACCTACGGCCGAGTTCATCTTCCCGGTTCCCTACGAAAAATAAGTAGGGAACCTAAATTAACGGAACAAAGTACATAGAAGATTAGAGATTGGGAGATTTGCTAACCTAATCTCCTAATCTCTATACTGCATTTAATCGTAATTACTCACAGCCAATAATCTGAATGTGCCGAAAAAGCCCCCAGAGGGGGGAGTTTTAGCCGTTGCTCCCCCTTCTGGAGAGTGCTTAAAAAGTCCGACCTAGCGTTGTTAAGTAGGTTACCATGCGGCCCCCCTAACCCCCCAAAGGGGGGAATTTAATGCGTTTTACCCGTCTTGAGGGGGCAAGGAGGGGCTTTTATGAGCCTCAAATTAACTTTCTAAGCAGTCTCCTTTGGGGGGTTGAGGGGCCGGCCTGAGTAGTTACATTTAATCAAGAAAAGGTGATTGTTTGGACGAGTCGATTTTGTCAGTTAGTGGCGTAAGCAAGCGTTTTGGAGGGGTGTTTGCTGTTAATGATATTAGTTTTGACTTGCCAGCCGGTGAAATACGGGGGTTAATGGGCCCCAATGGCGCTGGTAAGACCACCCTGGTAAATGTCATATCTGGTTTTTATAAGCCGGATTCGGGCACAATAAAGTTCAAGGGAAGGGATATTACGGGTCTACCGACACACCAGATCTGTCGTCTTGGAATTGCACGAACTTATCAGATCCCCCAACCTTTTGGGGATCTAACGGCGCTGCATAATGTTGCGGTGGCAGCAATGTATGGCCGAGGAATTGGCAAATCTGCTGCTGCAAGTGAAGCCCTCAAGGCGCTCAAGTTCACAGGCCTGGCAGACAAGAAAGATGTATTTGCAAAAGACATGGCGACTATAACCCGCAAGAGGCTTGAAATAGCCAGAGCTTTGGGCACAAACCCAACATTGTTGCTGGTTGATGAGCCAGCGGCCGGTTTAAATGAAGCGGAGCACCCACAGATGTTAGAGATTCTGGAAGCAATACGTGAGGCAGGGGTGACAATTATTCTCATCGAACACGTTATGAAAATAATGAGGGAGGCTGTTGATACAATTTTTGCCATGAAGCTCGGCGCGAAAATCGCCTTTGGCAGGCCTGATGAGGTTATGAACAACAGCGAAGTAATTGAATGTTATCTAGGCAAAAGCGAATAAGTGGAGCAAGTTGCTGGCAAAGGAAATGTCGAAAGGATTATCAGGGAAATGTCGGAAGAAGCGCTGCTTCGAGTTAACAACATAGATGTGTTTTATGGAAGTTTGCAGGTCTTGTGGGATGTCTCATTAGAGGTCAGAAGCGGGGAGATTGTAGCCATTGTCGGGGCCAATGGAGCGGGTAAATCCACGCTACTGAAGGCAATATCGGGCCTAATTCATCCCCCCAAGGGCCGTATCGAATTTGCGGGGGTGGATATCACCAACTTGAATGCCTACGATATAGTTGCTCAAGGCATTTCCCAGGTTCCGGAAGGAAGAAGACTTTTTCTTGATATGACGGTATTACAAAATCTTGTAATCGGTTCCTACAACCGCAAGGCGAGGGCAAAGCGAGAAGAAAACCTGAGCAGGGTTTACGAGCTTTTCCCTATCCTAAAGGACAGACAAAATCAACTGACCAAGACCCTAAGCGGAGGACAGCAACAAATGGTGGCCATCGGTCGCGGATTGATGTCCAATCCAAGGCTGATAATAATAGATGAAATGTCACTCGGTCTTAGCCCCCTGATTGTGAGTGATCTGTTTCAAATTCTACACGAAATTAGAGCGCGAGGTGTCACCATCCTTCTGGTTGAACAGAACGTGTGGCAAACCCTTCATCAAACGGACAGAGCCTATGTCATTGAAACAGGACGTATTGTCCTAAGTGGCAATGCGCTCGATCTGCGTGAGGAGGAGAAAGTCAAAAATGCCTACTTCGGCGCGTAGCAATGATTTGAAGGGGATGGACCAGAGGCGATGGAACTATTAACTGATTTAGCTACACCTATAGTAACGGGTATTTTGTTGGGCGGGTTATACGTGGTAATCGCCTTGGGTTTGTCATTGGTTTTTGGGGTTATGAAAGTGATAAACGTGGCTCATGGAGACCTGGTCATTTTTGGTAGCTACCTGGCTTTTACGGCGCTTACAAGCTGGGGCTTAGACCCTATTTTGTGGTTACTGCCGGGTATACCGCTTTTTTTCATCAGCGGCATGATTATTCAAAAGTTCCTACTGCATCGGGCTTTCAAGATGTCAGTAGATGCTGCCCTGATAGTCACTTTTGGTCTCTCGCTGATAATCCAAAACATCAGTCAGTTGTTCTGGACTCCGCTGTCGAGGAGTTTGATAACCCCTTATTCCTTTGAAAGTTTTCAAATTGGCGACGTTTACATCCCCCTGGTGTACCTGCTCGATTTCATAGCGGCTTTAGTAGTGATGGTGGCGCTCCATCAATTCCTGCAAAGAACTTATCTGGGCCAGGCAATTACCGCAGCTTCTCAGGATATGCAAACAGCGGAGTTGATGGGCATAAATCCGGCCAGGGTATATCAGATCGCTTTCGGTATTGCCATGGCCCTGGCGGCCATAGCAGGGGTATTCCTGGGTTTAACTTTTCCCTTTAACCCAACCTCGGGAGTTCAGTTTCTTATTATCGCCTTTGGGGTGATCATACTTGGAGGTTTGGGCAGCATGGTGGGAACATTCATCGGCGGTATGATCTTTGGCTTGTCTCAAACTCTGGGTGGCTATTTTTGGGGACCTACCGCCCAACTGCTTGTCCCTTTTATAATGGTCCTGCTCGTACTGACAATTAGACCGCAAGGTTTGTTTGGTCGTTAGAGGAGTATATATGAAAATTACTATCCGTCGGTATACCCCCTTGATACTACTTGGAGCGGCTGCAGTTGGGCTGGCTATGTTGCCCATGATAGGCGTGGATCAGATCTGGCTGCTGTACCTATTCCACTTCTTTGTATTCCTGGCTGCGGCAAATATGTGGAACTTGCTGGCAGGTTATAGTGGCTTGTTGGCACTGTGTCCAGCCGCATTTATTGGACTGGCAGGCTACATTATGACCATAATGACCTGGTTGGGAATACCCTTTTATGTAGGCATAATAGCTGGTGGTGCAGCCGCTGCACTATTTGCTATGCTTATATCACTCTCTGTCTTTAGGATGAGCGGTATCTATTTTGCCATTGGGACATTGGTTGTCCCTGAGATTCTGCGACTGGTATTTCTTCGTTGGAGACCAGTCGGGGGGAACCTTCAAGGCGGGGGGGCCGGCTATATGGTCAAGGGTGTCAGTGGAATTGCTATGGAGAATTCCTACTGGCTTGGGCTGACTATTGGCCTTGCCTCAATCATCATCGTCGGAATCATTTTACGTTCTAAATTCGGGTTCGGGCTGGCCGCAATTCGTGATAATGATATCAGCGCCGCAAGTTCAGGGATAAATGTTTTTAGATTAAAGTTGTACTCCTTTATCATTGGGGCCTTCGTAATGGGAGCAGCCGGGGCCATATTTTACACTCGGCAAGGGTACATAGAGCCTAACAGTGCCTTTTCTATAAGTTGGCTGATGACAGTATTGCTGGCCACAGTCATAGGCGGCAAAGGTATAGAAGGAGGACCGTTTGTGGGAACGATTATCGTTGTAATTTTGCACTTTCAGTTGGCTAGATATGGCGAAATCAGCTTGCTTATCCAGGGCACCATCCTGGTCGTCATTATGTTAGCGGCCCCGCAAGGTATAGTGGGTTTGATACGCGACCTGGGTAAGAGAAGCGGCTTCCATACTCTATTAACCTGAGTTCGAAAATTTGATTTGATGCTTGATGTGCATGTGCTTGAGTAAAAAATAAATGGCTCACGGATAAACACGGATTTCACGGATAAAAATAAAAAATATCTGTGTTCATCCGTGAGCTATAAAATCATTTTTAAGTTTTATGAGACGCAAAATTATTTCTGCTTTAATTCTTGAACTCAGGTTATTACGGTTAGAGACTAGTAGAGCATCAGGTAAATTCTGACACGTAGGCACATGCTCGTAATAGCGATTTCAGCCACCCATTAGGCGTTTTTCGGCTAAAATTACTGTTACGAACGTGTCAAGACTTCTCTGATGGTGTACTAGTAGAGCATCAGAGAAGTCTTGACAAGTTACGTTGAGTCCAGGACTGTCCATTCATAGATACGGAGGCTATGGAGATTTCCCCCTCCCCTAACCCCTCTCTCGAGGGGGACTTTTTGCTCGCCTGTGTAGCTTGGTTTTGGTGCCTTAGACCTTGTTGGTTACTGCGATTCTGGGGAAGATTTCTCCATCTGCGGTCTCGAAATGACATGACCTATTTATCATAACTCGTCTGACACTGCATTAGTAGAGCATCAGGTAAAATTTGATAAGTTACATTGGGCCAGTAGAGACAATGATAAATTGCCTTTGAATTGGAGGTCTGGCGGGGGATGAGTTACCAAAGCCACAAGAGGCTTGAGAGGAAGGAGAAACAGATATGGGAAACATAGAGAAGTTAACCAACGGGACAACAGGTGGGCCAGTTTTTGTCTACGTGCAAGATGGCAGGATAATCCGTATTACGCCCATGGAACTTGATGATAACGACGCGCCGTCCTGGGTGATCAAGGCCAGAGGTAAGAAGTTTTCTCCACCCCGAAAAACCACCCTCTCCCCTTATTCGTTTGCCTGGCGTTCAATGATCTATTCGCCAACAAGATTGTTATACCCCCTTAAGCGAGTTGATTTTGACCCTGAAGGAAAACGAAATTGCACCCAAAGAGGGGAATCAGGATATGAGCGGATCAGTTGGGACGAAGCAGCGAATATCGTCAGCGGCGAGATCAAACGAATCAAACGAGAATATGGTCCGGCTGCTATTTTGTCCACCGCCTCGTCTCACCATTTATGGGGACATCTGGGCTACCGTCACAGCGCGTACTTCAGGTTTATGAATCTTATTGGCTATACCTATGCAGACCACAACCCGGATAGCTGGGAGGGTTGGCACTGGGGAGGTATGCATCAATGGGGATTCAGCCACAGGCTCGGTATTCCGGAACAGTACGATCTGTTGGAAGACGCGCTCAAGAACACCGAAATGATTGTATTCTGGTCAAGCGACCCGGAGACCACCAGCGGCATCTACTCTGCCTTTGAGAGCACCTGCCGTCGCCAGTGGCTAAAGGAGCTAGGGGTCAAAATGGTTTTTATCGACCCCTTTTATAATCACACGGCCGGTATGCTCTCTGACAAGTGGTTTGCTCCCAGACCGGGCACGGACAATGCCATGGCCTGTGCCATTGCCTATGTCTGGTTAACCGAAGATCTGTACGACAAAGAGTACATTCAGACGCGGACAGTGGGTTTTGACAAGTGGAAAGCGTACATCCTGGGCCAGGAAGACGGGATACCTAAAACGCCCGAATGGGCAGAAAAAGAGAGTACCATCCCAGCCAGAGAGATCAAAGCCCTGGCCAGAGAATGGGGGGCCAAAAAAACCATGCTGGCTGCAGGTGGTTTGGGTGGCTGGGGCGGCGCTTGCAGGTCTGCCACCGGAACAGAATGGGCTCGCTTGATGATCAGTCTTCAGGCCATGCAGGGCTTAGGGAAACCGGGTATCAACATCTGGGGGACAACGCAGGGTGCGCCGCACAACACGCAGTTTCTGTTTCCAGGTTATACCGAAGGTGGAATGTCGGGGGATGTGGACAATTCGGCCGCTGGTTATCAATGGGTCTATCGAATGCATAAGCAACCCACCCGTTCTAACATAAACGCTCCTATGGGGCAGCACATTCCCAGGCTCAAGATACCGGAATGTATACTCGACGGCAAGTATGAATGGCGAGGAAAGGGTTTTTGCGGCCAGTCTATTGAGTCCCAATTCCACAAATACAAGTATCCGGCAGACGGCTTCCCGGAGATCCAGATGTACTATAGGTATGGCGGCTCGTATATAGGCACTATGAATGAGACCAATCGGTACGTCAAGGCCTATCGCACCGACAGGCTGCCGTTTGTGGTAAACCAGTCCATCTGGTTTGAGGGCGAAGCCAAATTCGCCGATATCATATTGCCGGCCTGCACCAATTTTGAACGCTGGGACATTAGCGAATTCGCCGGTTGTCACGGCTATATCCCTGATAGTACCAACCAGGTCAACCACAAAGTCATCAGTTTGCAGAAGAAATGTATTGAGCCGCTGGGAGAATCGAAATCAGATTATAAAATCTTCGCTCTTTTGGCCGAGAAACTGGGTTTCGGTGACGTATATACCGCTGGCGGTTTGACCGAACTTGATTGGGTCAAACGGATGTTTGATGCTAGTGACTTGCCTAAACACATTTCGTGGGAGGAGTTTTTCCAGAAGGGTTACTTTGTTGTCCCCCTGCCGGAGGATTACAACCCAACGCCAGCCTTAAGATGGTTTGCCGAGGATAGGCAAAGGGACACCCCGGATTGGGGACCCCATCCTGAGTCCCAGGAGGAATTTGGCAAGGGACTTCAGACAACCTCGGGTCTGATAGAGTTCGAGTCTTCCAGCCTCAAGAAATTCGATCCCAGCGATGAAGAGAGACCCCTCATACCCAAATATATTCCGTCTTGGGAGGGGCATCACACGACGGAACTTTATACCAAGTACCCCTTACAGTTGATATCCCCACATCCTCGCTTCAGCTTTCACACTATGGGCGATGCCAAAGAGAGCTGGATAAACGAAATCAAGGATCATCGGGTCTTAAAAGAGGACGGTTATTACTATTGGATCATAAGACTGAACTCTAAGGACGCCGAAATGAGAGGGATTAAGCATAACGACCTGGTCAAGGTCTTCAACGAGCGGGGAACGGTTTTCTGTGCGGCCCAGGTCACAGAGCGAATCCTTCCCGGCACGGTTCAATCCTATGAATCCAGTGCAAACTACGACCCGGTAGGCAAGCCGGGGGAATCAACGGATCGAGGGGGATGTATTAATCTCCTGACTCCGGGCCGGTACATCTCTAAGAATGCGTGCGGTATGGCCTCCAATTCGTGCCTGGTAGAAGTAGAGAAACATGCAGGAGGGATAGAATGAGCAAGTGGAATATGATCATTGATATCGCCAAATGTCACGATTGCAACAACTGTTTCCTGGCTTGCAAGGACGAATTTGTTGACAATGACTGGCTGCCGCATTCGGTGTCTCAATCCCCGCAGGGGCACAGGTGGATTGACATTCTACGTAAGGAAAGGGGCCAGTTTCCACACATTGACATTGCCTACCGACCCACCCTATGTATGCACTGTGATGACGCCGATTGCATCAAGGCGGCAGAAGGCGAGGTTGTCTACAAGCGGGACGACGGCATCGTCATCATTGATCCGCTGAAAGCTAAGGGGCAGAAGGCCATCGTCGACTCTTGTCCCTATGGTGTAATTTGGTGGAACGAAGCGTTGGATGTACCGCAGAAATGCACCTTTTGTGCCCACCTGCTGGATGAAGGGTGGGCAGAACCCAGATGCGTTCAGGCTTGCCCCACCGGGGCGCTGAAATTCCTGGATGCCGAAGATTCTGAAATGCAGCAGCTAATTGAATCTGAGGGGTTGGAAGTTCTATATCCGGAATATGGATTGGAACCCCGCGTGTATTACAAGTATCTGTATCGCTATACCCACTGTTTTATTGCCGGCAGTGTGGCTTTAAAAGATACAGACGAGTGTGCCGAGGAGGCGAAGATCACCTTGAAGAATGGTTCCGGCAAGGTCATCGATGCTGTCGTGACCAATAACTACGGTGATTTTAAGATCGACGGGCTTGAAGAAAAAAGCGGTCAGTATAGCTTGGAGATAGCGTATCCCGGATATAAAAAGCAGAAACTGAGTGTCGATCTGGAGGACAGTATAAACGTCGGACCCATCTTTCTTTGACACCCTGGGTATCTGGCGAAGCTTAAGCATATAATTTGAGGTTCTTTAGGACTTTCCGTGCAATCGCTCGGAGGGGGTGTACCATACTATGGCCGCCATACTATGGCGAGCAACCCCCGATATATTGTGGTGCAAATTTGATTGTGCCCCTAAATGTGGCTCGGATTACAAATCCAAGCCGAGCTACACGGAAAACCCCAGAGAGCCTAATTTGATACTCAGCAGATCCAAATTTCATACTCAATGCTCTAAGGGGGTGCGCCATGTTATGGCGGCCATATTATGGCGGCCATGTTATGGCGGCCATGTTATGGCGGCCATATTATGGCGAGTAACCCCCGAACGTCGGTTACAAACCGGCTTGGAGCAAAACCAATTGGATCTAGTACAGCATCAGGTAAGATTTGATAAGTTACATTGAGTCAACAGAGACAATGGTAAATCAGGCTTTGTGGTTCAGTTTTTGTGCCTTTGATCGTTGTAGTTATTGTTATTTGAGAGGGATTCTTCGTTCGTTCCTCTCTCAGAATGACATGTCCTACGTGTCAGAACTTGTCTGATAGTGTACTAGTGTACCATCAGGGAAAATTTGACAAGTTGCATTGAGCCAGCGTAGGCAATGGTAAATTCAGACCAGGTTTTGTTTTGCTGCCTTAGACCTTGCTGTTATAGTGACTCTGCGGAAGATTTCTGATTTGAATATCAAATCATCCTGCGGTCTCGAAATGACATGGCCTACTTATCATAACTCGTCTGACACTGTAATAGTAATACTATAAATGGGGAAGTTTTTGTATCAGCTCAATAATAAGGGAGGTTACTAATGGAAAAACTTATTCTTACAACAGCGCTCACCGGGGCAATAACAGTACCAACCCAGACCCCACATTTGCCATACACAATCGAGGGCATCGCCGACGATGCTATCGCTTGCACTAAGGCCGGCTCTACGTCTGTCCACATTCATGCTCGTGATCCTCAGAACGGACATCCTTCCTCAGACCCGGAAATAGTCCGTGAAATTGCGACCCGTATCAAACAAGGTTGTAACGCAATTATATGCATCACCACCGGCGGCGGTATGGGTATGACGCCCCAGGAACGGTTACGGGGCGCTTCAATGTGCCAACCGGAACTGGCTTCCTTTAACCTGGGTTCGATGAATTTCTCCATGCATCCCGTTGCCCGTCGTTACAGCCCAGAGGATTACCAGTTTGATTGGGAACAAGGTTACGTCGAAGGCACCAAAGACTTTATTTTCCCTAACACCTTTGGCAGTATGGAGGTTTTTGTCAACACGATGAAGGAGAAAAACGTCAGGCCAGAGTTTGAGGCTTATGACGTGGGACACCTCTACAACTTAAAGTTCATGGAAACGTCCGGCTTCGTCAAACCTCCCTATTGGATTCAGTTTGTGCTTGGCGTATTAGGCGCTTTGGCCGCCACTCCCGAAGACCTGATCACGATGAAGCAAACCGCCGACCGTCTGTTTGGTCCGCAAAATTACCGCTGGTCAGTGATTGGGGTGGGCTACCCAATGGAGTTCAACATGGCGGCGATGGCTATTATGATGGGCGGGCACGTACGGGTTGGGCTGGAAGACAACATCTTCATCAAGCGCGGGGTGTTGGCTACCAATGTCGACCTGGTCGAGAAGGTCAAGCGGCTTGCCGTCGAGTTTGAGCGGGAAATTGCCACCCCAGATGAGGCCCGTGAAATGTTGGGTCTCAAGGGGATAGAGGCCGTAAATTTCTAATACATCAGGGCGCAAATAGCTGACAAGCCTGGAGCCGTCTATTTCTGCTTGTAGCCAATCCAAGACCGGCGTGTTGGACTGCCGAATCGCCAGGTTACAGATATGGGCTAGAGTATTGCAACTTGTCAGTTACTTGGGTCTCAGTGTACTACAGTGTCAGAGGAGTTATGATAAGTAGGCCATGTCATTTCGAGTGAGGAACGAGCGAGAAATCCCCACAATGGTAAATACGTTAACATCTACGTCAGCTTACTAAAGGCACATTTAGGCCAGATACCACCATTTTTATTGGAACAACTGGGGATTGCTTCGCTTCACTCGCAATGACATGGTTTACTTGTTAAATTTTGCCTGATGCTGCACTAGCGAAGCTTCGTTTCAAACCGACAAGACATACGGGACGCAGATAAAGTGCAAAGGAAAGCGTCTTTGCTTAGGATAAACGCAGATTTTTTTTCAAGGTGTTTGTAAGGAGAACAAAGATGAGTTTAGCAAAAACAAAATTCTCAACCATTCTTTTTGGCCTGGAGCCGATACTCAAATTCCAGGCCAGAAGGGATCCGACCTTCCGGAAACGTCTGGCAGAGAAAAACTTAACGGCTCAAATAAAAGTTCAAGACAACTCTGTGGGCCGATATTTCAGCTTCAAAGACGGCCGGGTGTCCTCAAAAAGCGGGGTTCATCCCAATCCGGATGTGTGTTTGGTTTTTGCCAGCGTGGAGGTGGGGGCACAATTGATGACTCCCCCAATGGACTATCAAGCCCAAATCGACGCGGCCAAGAATTTTCAACTGATGATGGAAGGGCCGGACGAGTTAGCTACCTGGTTTGCCATCACCCTGAGGCAAATGTTGAACGCCGGCCTTGATCATGGCCTGGAGATGGGGGACGGCGTCACCCGATATGTCAGCAATACAAATGGCGGCCCGGTTTTTGTTTACGTCAAAGACGATAAAATCATCCGCATCACGCCCATAGATTTTGACAAAGACGACGCTCAACCGTGGACCATTAAAGCCAGAGACAAAGAATTTACACCGCCACGTAAAACAACAATACCATCATACAGCTTTGCCTTAAAGTCAATGGTCTATTCACCTGACCGGTTATTGTACCCTATGAAACGGGTCGATTTTGACCCCAATGGTGAACGCAATCCCCAAAACCGTGGTGTTTCCGGTTACGAGCGTATTAGCTGGGACGAAGCCTTGGATATTGTGGCTGCCGAAATCAAACGTGTCAGGCGAGAGCACGGCAAAGGCGCTATCTTGAGCGGCAGCGGCTCTCATCACCTGTGGGGCTGGATTGGCTACTGGTTGAGTACCCATCGCCGCTTTATGAATACTATTGGCTACACCATGGTTGATCATAATCCCGATAGCTGGGAAGGTTGGTATTGGGGAGCTATGCATCATTGGGGTCAAAGCACCCGCTTGGGTGGCGGCGAACCTTATGGAACGGTTGAAGATGCCCTCAAGCACTGTGAAATGATGATCTTCTGGTCAAGCGACCCGGAGGCGACCTGGGGCGTTTATGGCGGCCAGGAAGGCACCATTCGCCGTCAATGGTTAAAAGAATTAGGTATTAAGTTTGTACATATTGACCCCTTTCATAACCACACTACCGCCATGTTGGGTGGCAAATGGTTTGGCCCCAGACCCGCCACCAGCCACGCTATGGCTTATGCCATTGCCTATGTCTGGATCACCGAAAACCTCTATGACCAAGAATACGTTGCCGAACGGACAACCGGCTTTGAAGAATGGAAGGCCTACGTATTGGGTGAAACGGATGGTCAACCCAAAACACCCGCATGGCAAGAAGGCGAAACAGGTATTCCGGCCAAAGATATACGCGCCCTGGCCAGAGAATGGGCTTCTAAAAAGACCTATCTGGGTTGCGGCGGACTTGGTTCTAATTTTGGCGGCGCTTGCCGCTCGGCTACGGGCATTGAATGGGCGCGGGCGATGGTCTACCTGATGGCTATGCGCGGTATGGGTAAGCCCGGTATTAATATGGCCAATATGCAGTGGGGCACACCCGTTGATCATCGTTTTTTCTTCCCCGGTTATGCGGAAGGGGGACTGTCCGGTGATCTGGCCGGAACGGCTCTGTCGATCAATATGTACCAGCGGATGCCGCAATTACCCACCGTCAACACATCTTATCAGCGTGTGCCAAGATTATTCATTCCCGAAGCTATTCTGGATGGGCATTGTGTGGGCTACCCAACTGACCCCAAAAGCATCGAAGGTCAGTTTATGCGCTACGAATACCCGGCCCCGGGGCACTCGCAAATTCGGATGTATTACAAATACGGCGGCTCCCATTTTGGTACAATGTCCGAAACCAACCGTTACGTCAAAATGTATGGCAGCCCCAATCTTGAATTTGTGGTCAATCAGGCCATCTGGTTGGAAGGTGAAAGCAAGTTTGCCGATATCATCTTGCCGGCCTGCACCAATTTTGAACGCTGGGACATCGGCGAATGGGCCAATACCGCCGGCTACCTGACGCATGCTTTTGGCCAGTTAAACCATCGTGTAATCACGCTGCAGCACAAATGTATTGAACCTCTGGGCGAATCGAAATCGGACTATCAAATCTTCCTGGATCTGTCTACCCGGCTGGGCTTAAGCAATCCTTTTGCCGAGGGCAGCGACGAGCTAACCTGGTGCAAGCGCCTGTTTGAAGGCAGCGATCTGCCCAAGGTCACTTCCTGGAAAAAGTTTCTTAAGAAAGGGTACTATGTTGTTCCGGCCCCGCCCGAAGACCAGCGTCCGCCCTGCGCTTATCGCTGGTTTGCCGAAGGCAGGCGAAAGGATGTGCCGGAAATGGCTCCCTTGCCGGGAGACTACGCTGGTGATTTTGGAATGGGACTGCAAACACAATCAGGCAAAATAGAGTTTGTGAGTTCAAGCTTAAAACGCTTTGACCCCGACGATCCGGAACGGCCGCCAATGGGCCAATACCTTAAGTCCTGGGAAGGTCACCACACCACCGAACTCTTTGAAAAGTATCCCTTGCACTTGATTACGCCCCATGTCCGGCACAGTTTCCACACTATGGGCGATGGGAAAGACAGCTTTGCCAATGATATTAAGGACCACCGGGTGTTGATTGAGGGATATTATTATTGGATTGCGCGCGTCAATGCCCAAGATGCCGCAGCACGGGGTATCAAGATGCATGATCTGGTCAAGGTGTTTAATGACCGGGGCGAGGTCATCTGTGCGGCCCAGGTTACAGAACGGATTACGCCGGGAACGGTTCACTCTTACGAATCGTGCGCAGTTTACGATCCCATTGGGGAGCCGGGCTGTTCACCAGACCGGGGCGGGTGTGTCAACATCTTAACTCCGAGCCGCCCAATCATTAAACGCTCACACTCAACCGCTTCAAATTCTTGCCTGGTGCAGATAGAAAAGTGGAATGAAGAGGAGGCCAAAGCATGAAAAAGGTACACATGATCATTGATGTGGAAAAATGTATAGATTGTAACAACTGTTTCCTGGCCTGCAAGGATGAATTTGTTGACAACAACTGGCCGCCATACGCCGTGGCTCAACCCCGTCACGGCCAGCGCTGGATAAACATCATGCGCCAGGAACGGGGGCAATATCCTCTGATTGATGTGGCCTACCGACCGACCCCCTGTATGCATTGTGATGATCCTGATTGCATGAAGGCAGCAAAAAACGACGCTATCTATAAACGGGCAGACGGTATCATTCTGATTGACCCTGAAAAAGCTAAAGGACAAAGGGGTATTGTCGACTCCTGCCCCTATGGGGTGATCTATTGGAACGACGAGCTGGATGTGCCCCAAAAGTGCAACTTCTGCGCTCATTTGCTGGATGATGGTTGGGCAGAACCTCGCTGCGTACAGGCTTGTGGACCTCAGGCTATGGAGTTTGTCTATGCCGAAGATGCAGACATGCAGAAAATCGTCGACGAGAAAGAGGAACTGGAAGCGCTGCATCCGGAATATGGTTTGGAGCCACGGGTGTATTACAAAAACCTGTATCGGTATAACCGCTGCTTCATCGGTGGCAGCGTTGCAGTTGAAGTGAACGGCGTAACCGACTGCGCTGAGGGGGCCAAGGTAACGTTGTTCAAAGGTTTGAGCAAGCTCGAGGAGAGCATAACCGATACCTTTGGCGATTTCAAATTCGACAAACTTAAGCCGAACAGTGGTTCCTATCGGCTTGAGATTGTTTACCAAGATTACAAAACCCAAACTCTTGAGGTTGATTTGAGCAATAGCGTTAATGTAGGGACGCTTTGGTTCCGCTAACACCTTTAGTCTTGTAGGACGAGTAAAAACCTTATCAGCTTATTGTATCCATATTATGGGTGTTGAAAGTGCTTTAGAGAGCAACCCAGATGCCAGGGACTGTTGTGAGGCTAAAGTTACTGATTTTGGATGGTCTACAGATGCATAATATCAAGTCCCAGGCATCTTACAGTCCAAGCCGGGAAGCACTGTTGTTTAGCAAAATCAGCAGCTAAAACCTTTAGGGTCTGGTAAGTAGCAACTTGGGCTAAATAACTGCTTAAAGAGAGAAGATGTTAATACGGTTTGGGAGTGGGGTTCAGTTCACCGAAGGTAGGTTATTTGGGTTTGAGGGGTGGGGTTTTGGTTAAGAAAAAATAGGCGGGAGAAAGGGAATTTAAGAGCGGTTATAAGGGGGGAGGATAGGGGTTTTAAGGCCATTTTTGACCCTAACTGGGAGACTCCTGTGTCACTCTGTATCAACACCCTACCAACACGCTAGATGAACTATGTCTCCAGGGCAGTTATATTGGACTTAAAGGGGGTTTTGGTTAAGAAAAAACACTTGTTAAGATTAATTGATGATTTAGCTTGGAGGGTAGGGTATAAAGTTGGGTGTAAAGGGGGAGTGAAGACAAGAGGCTGGACGTTATGTAGGAGTGGATATTAGCAAGTATGGGGTGGATCAATTTAAGGGGCGGCTTAGGATTTTGGATTTACGATTTTTGTTAAGCGATTGGCGGCATTCCAGGTGTTGGTCATGGTGTCAGAGTTTAGGAGGTTGCTGTTGTTAGCAAAAGAGAACACCTGCGAAACGCAGGTATTCTTGACGGTTTATCTAAATGGAGATCGATTTTTTACAGTTTACTCTCCAGCTCCCTTTTCAACCTCAACAAGCGAATTAACAAATTCTACTGCTTTATCTTCAGGCCATATAGTATACAGTTTGTACTGTAAATGTTGACTATCATCAAACCAGTAAAGACAGGATTGATAGGGTTCTCCTGGAATGCGATCTTTACCAGCGCGTGGGAGTATGTTACATACCTGACCGATACCTTTTGGTGTCCAAGTTATAGGCACCTCTTTACCTGTTATTTCATCAGGAAGAGGTCCTGCCCATAGGTTAAATGTCGATAATCTCGCAACACGTATATCTTCTCCCATAGAGTTCTCAGTTGTAAAATAGGTAGTAAGTGTTAGTTCTGAACTACTGGAATAATAGTATACTTCATTAATAGAATCAGTATCTACATAATGCACTGGAAGTGGCACAATACTTGATGCCTCATCAAGAAACAAAGGCCCTATAGAAGAAGTTTGAAATATTATGTCCAATACCCTCTCTTTGAAAATTACGTAGGTTGTACAGAACAAGATAATAAAGATTATCACTAAATAAGTTTTCAGTCCTACCCTCTTTTTTATTAAATTTCTCAAAACCACCATTTAATGTCGCCTCTGATTTTTTAATTACCAGAAATATAGCCACCAGATTCTATCCATTGATTAGCATATGCTTCATTCTCAGGTGCTCCCCATCCCTCGTATATCTCTTTTATAGAGTGTCTTGAAAAAGTAAACAAGGCCAACAAAAAAACAAAAAAGGGTGAGTAGAGTTTGCCAAAGCAGAGATTAAGAAGGAAAATCAAACTTTAGGGATTTTGTATACTGAATGGAAATCAAAAAGGTGTGAACAGAATTTGGGCAATAAGAAGTAGCAAGCTAAAAGCCGATTGTAGGCATATTTTCAAATTTAGGCTACAAGCATATTTTCCCGCTATCACCATACGAGAGTCCGCTTCAGGAGGACCGTATTTATTGGAGAAGCCGGGAAAACCCATTAGGCTTCAGTGCCCCACGCAGTGGGCTTGGGATGAAAG
>PJEL010002106.1_pt1 | contig 18756 bp, 10 predicted proteins | sample 1853271 | NCBI WGS metagenome assembly PJEL01 (sample SAMN08108733, study PRJNA415343) | Invertebrate metagenome, whole genome shotgun sequencing project. | host: Globobulimina | place: Sweden: Gullmar Fjord | collected 2015-08
CAGCCGCGGCGATGGTCACTCTCGACAGCGTCGACGGCCTCCTGCTCGGGCCCGGCCAGGACATCGAGCCCTCCCTGTACGGAGAGCTCCCCCACGAGTCCATCAACCTCGTCCCGCGGACCCGCCAGGAGATGGACATCGCCCTGGCCCGAGAAGCGGCGCGTAGAGATATGCCGATCCTCGGGCTCTGCCTGGGGGCTCAGGAGCTCGCTGTAGCGTTTGGGGGATCGCTGATTCAGGACGTTCCGAGCGAGATCGGCGACCAGACCGACCACCGCGCACCCCACGCACTCACGCCAACCGAAGGATCGCTGTTCTCGACGCTCTACGAGCAACGGGCGCAGGTCTCTAGCAACCACCACCAAGCGGTCGACCGACCCGGACGGCACCTGGTCGAAGGTGCCCACGCCCCCGACGGCACAGTGGAGGCCCTCTACGCCCCGGACCACCTCTTTGTCGCCGGAGTGCAGTTCCACCCAGAGAGGCGAGGCGCCGATCTGACCGATCAAACACCGCTTTGGCAGGCCTTCGCCACTGCCGTGCGCACCTACAAAGAGCGTGGCGAGGCCGAGGTCAGCTACACCGAGCCCGGCTCACCCGCACCCGCCTTTCACGTCTGCGAAGCGGTCCAGTCGCCGTTCATGGGCGGCAGCCGCCGGGACATCGAGACCCTCGGAACCCGCAAGATCAGCGACTTCGGAGATCATCGCATCAGCTACGTCAAGGGCCACAAACACGGTGGGATCGACCTGAAGGGCACGGCCGAGGAGGAGATCTTCGCGATCTGCAGGGGCAAGGTCGTGGACAAACACCTCGCCTTCCCTCACCTCACGGTGGTGGTCGAGCACATCAGGCCCGATGGCAGCACGGTGTATTCCTCGTACAAACACATCGAGGAAGCTGGCGTTGCAGTTGGAGATCTCGTGGATGAGCAGACTCGCATCGGCCGCCTGTTCACTGCCGAGGAGTTCGCCGCGTCGCCATTCCGGGACAACCACCTGCACTTCGAGCTGCGCACGAGCATCGAGGACGGGGGCGCCGCGAGCTGGACGTCCATGACAATGCAGGAGCTGAAGCGGTACGCCATCGACCCCTGGGCCTTCTTCAAAGACGAGCTCGGATCTACGCTTCCGCCGGCGCCTGGGCATGGGGAGTCTGCATCTCCGAGACCGGACAGGCCTTGATGCCGACCTCGCGCAGATGGCTGGTGACAAACATCACCAGCAGGCGCCCAGCCACTGAATAGAACGGACGACCCTCCTCTTCGAGGCGGTGGGCAAACTTCTCCGCCCAGCGTCCCAAGTGGTCTCGCAGAAACGCACTCTCGGCGTCGCGACAGATCGAGATGTGCTCGTCGTTCTTCTCTGTGAGCGCGATTGCCTCTTTCAGCGACAGCAGATGCATGAACTCCAGCTCGGCCGTGATGTGGTCGGGACGCTCGCTACCCGCACGGACCTTGACGCCAAAAGCCTTATAGAAGCCGGCAATATCGGCGGCCTCCACATTGCGCGTCAGACCATCCTCGACGTTTTCGTGCGTGTAGTAGGTCTCGGTGGGTGGGCAGCGCATACCGCCAGCGGGATCGAAGGTCCGCGTGTAGTCGAGGGCCAGCTCTTCCTGCGTGGTGGCCCCAAAGAGCAGCCTCAGCTCTCGCAGATCGGAGAGCAACGCCACGCTGACCTCGAGCTCCCGAAGCGAGTCGCGCAGACTGGGTAGCTCCCGATCGGCGATGCGGGTGTATACATCGGTGCTGGGACTGTGAAACAGAGCGGCCAGACCCCGATAGACATGAGCGCGGTGAATGCTGGCCAGGACTTCTTTGGATTCAGTCATTTCGTCTTCTCCAGAGTCAGATCCGTCCACACCATCGTCACTGATTTGCGCCCGTTCACATCCTCGGCAGTCCCGTCCCAGGCGGCGAGAATGAACTTGGTGGCGTCCCCGACTTTGAAGATCGGCACGTCGGCCTCCTCACAGGTGAGGTGACGGCGGATGACGACCGTCCACTTGCCGTCGTCGTACTCGCCCCATCCCTCCAGGCTGGTCTGCTTCTGGAGATCGAGGGTCCCAAAACCGTGGGCGATGAGTCCCATCACCGGAGCTCGATAGCGCCACTGTCCCACCTGGGCCTCGACGTCGAGATCCTGCGGGAAGTACCAGACACCCTCGGTTTTTGGATAGAGCTTGTCGAACTCTCCCTCGCCCCGGGCCTCGGCGTCCATGTTCGCGGTCCACTGCCAGATCCCCACCGGGTTCTTCTCGTCACCCATGAAAGGAGAGGGATTGGCCCCCGCTTTGACTGGGAAGCCGATGGCGACGGCATCGCGGAAAGTGGCAGCTCCAACGGTGCGGTCGGGCTGTCTGTCGTCCCAGACCAACCGAAACGCCAGCCATTCCCCATCGTGGGCAGCTTGCAGATCGATCGTCGTGACCGTGCCTCCCCCGGTGGGAGCGGTGATGGCCTGCCCCATGAGGGTGATGGCGGTGGAGGGCACGTCGCCCCAGAACTCGGCGCTCGGCTCGTTGGCGGTCTCGTCGACGGCGACGGCGGTGAGGCCGGCCGCAGTGGCGACACTGGCGTAGGCGAGTCCGCAGAACAGCAGTATGTACTTGTGCATCTCGGGCTCCTAGGTGACGTCCATGCGGTACACATCGCGCGCCGCATCGTGGTGGTCTCGGATGACTTGAGGTTCGTAGACGGGGACCTCGGCAACCAGCTTGTCTTCGGCGTTATAGCCGCGGGCAACGCCCTTTTTGACGGTGAAGCGCTCCATGATCTCGTGGGCCGAGCCAAACAGCTGCAGCAGTCCGGCGAGGACCTCGTCTTCCTTGGCCTTGGCGTACTCGTCCAGGGCGTGCTGTACGCCGGGACCGAACATCTGCTGCAGGAAGGGCGCGGGCACGTGCACCGGCGGGATGTAGTAGACGTTGGGCTGCGTTCCGAGCTGCGGGTACAGGGGCAGGGCCATCTTGCGAACGTGCACGAGGTAGTCGATGGGATGGTCCTCGCGGATCGTGCCCTCTTTGGGGTTCGTCACCCAGCCCTGACCGCGGATCTTGCCGATGCACTGCTGCACGCACTGGGTCTGGAGGCCCTTCTCGATCTTCGGGTAACAACCGACACACTTCTCGGACACTTCGTGGTTGGGCCGGAACATCGGCTTGCCGTAGGGACAGCCGCGCACACACTGCCGATAGCCCCGGCAGCGGCTCTGATCGATGAGCACGATGCCGTCTTCCTTGCGCTTGTAGATCGCCTTGCGAGGACAGGCGGCGAGGCACGCGGGATAGCTGCAGTGGTTGCAGATCCGCGGCATATAGAAGAACCACACGGGGTGCGGGAGGCTGTTGATGTGCATGCCTCGGGGGACCTCGCCGCCGGTGATCTCGTCCTCACCGTGGTTCATGTTCGCCCAGTCCTCATCCGTTGGAAGAACGCCTGCGACCACTTCTTTGAGCGGGGTGGCGGCCTCGAAGATCGTCTTGCCCTCGTATTTGCCGCCCTTCCACTTGCCGGGGCCGACGAGCTTGAGGGCCTCCAGATCCCAGGCGGTCGGATAGCTGCCGTAAGGCTTGGTCTCGACGTTGTTCCAGAACATGTACTCCTGGCCGCGGCCAGAGGTCCAAGTCTGCTTGCAGGCGACCGTGCAGGTCTGGCAGGCGATGCACTTGTTGGTGTCGAAGACCATGGAGATCTGTCGATCGGGCGTCGCGGCCTCGTAGGGGTACTCCATGTCGCGGCCGATCTGCCAGTTGTGGACTTTGGGCATGATTACTCTCCCTCGACCGTGGTGAAGTTTCCGGCGATGAACTGCTTCATCTCTTTGCTCTCATTGACTGGGGTCACTCCCTTTGCGGCGGGCCTCCAGCGGCCTTTGCCACCGATGCCACCGTCCTCGGCCTTGACGATCTTCACGAAGGACTCGCGAGGAGCGCCGTTGGCGCAGTGCACGTCGGGACAGAATCCCTCGCGGATCTCCTGACCCATGAGCTGCTTGCGCGTCATGGTGTCGGTGAGCAGGGTCGGCCGCAGCCACGACCGGGTGCCGCTCTGGTGGGAGCCGTACCGATACATGGCCTGGTAGCCCTGCTTCGACTTGGCGAGGCCGTCCTCACGGGTCTCGTGGGCCTTCACACTCCCTATTGAAGCACCGAGGAAGTGGAAGTAGGTGCGCGTGATTCCCTTGGGAGTACCTGGGAAGTAGCGTGCCCGGAGCATGACGCGGGCGACCTTGGCCTCCTCGGGCCGATCCTGCCAGCCGTGGAAGGGTCGGTCGTCGGGATCGGCATCGACGTACACGTAGTCGCCGTCGTTGATGCCGAGTTCCTTGGCGTCCGAGGGGTTCATGTCGATGGACGCCTCGCCCACCCATGGCATGCGCTTGTCGTGTCGATACATGTCGCCAAAGCCGTGGAACATGACCGACAACACGTCGATGTCGATGAAGGTGGTGTGCACGCTGTGGCGGTACTTGGGCGTGATCCACTGGTGAGCAAAACCCTTGGACATGAGCGGGTGTTTGGTCTTCAGCAGCTTCGCCGGCGTAAGCACGACGTTGCGGACCTGCCGGGTCTCCCCCTTGAGGTCGTTCCGCGGGAAACCCCAGTCTTCAGGCGTCTTTGGTTTGATGGCCGGATGGGCCTCGGCGACGATGGTGTTCGGCTCGTGGAAGGTGGCGTCGATGGGCTCCCGATACAGGGGCATGATCTCGCCATAGTCCTTGAACTCCGGCTCATCTCGCCAGAACTCGAGGCGACCGGTCCGGTTGTACCAGGGCTTGGACTCGTTGCTCTGCTCGTAGCCGATGAACTTCGGATAGGTCCGCCCCATCATCATGCCCGGGATGCCCTGGGAGCACTTCTCGAGCAGGTCGTCGACGTCGTAGCCCTTGGTGATGTTGCTGTGGTCCAAGACCCGCTGGATGTAGGTCTTGGCCTTGTCCTCGGTGATGAAGTGCCAGTAGTCCCTAAAACGCTTGTCACCGGTCAACGAGGCGAGCTTGTGGGCGACTCCCTGATAGGTCTGCGTGTCGGATCGCGTCCCATGAACCCGTTCGATCCCCGTCAATGGCATGACCTGCAGGAACGGATTCGTACAGGACTGGGTCATGTCGTGCACCTGGTACTCGCCCCACGAGTCGACCCCGAAGACGATGTCGGCGTACTCGCAGCTCGCCGTCCACCACCACTCGTTCACGAACAGCGCCTCGATCATGCGCTTGGGAACGGTGGGAGAGCGCATCGTCGGGTGGCGCAGCAGGTTCATGACCACGTCGTAGTGGCCCTTGGCGTTGCCGAGAATGGAGTTCGATCCCGAGAACCAGAACAGCTTGGTCGGGAAAGGCATGTGGCTCTGGCCGTTGTAGACCTTGCCGTGCACATCGAGTGGCCCGTCTCCGTGGGAGTAGAAGTGGGCCGACTGCATGGCGAAGGTCTTCTTGACGTTGACCTTGCCCTTGGACTTCAGCTGGATGTCGAAGGGGCTCTCGGCCATGTACTGGGGCATGCCGTTGAAGTAGGCGGCCCGGTAGTTTCCGGCGTAGCTGCCGACATTGCCACCGAAGAACCCCACGTTTCGCGTGAGGGCGGCGATGAGGAAGATCGCCCGGTCCTTCTGATCGGCGTTGAACATCTGGTTCGGACCCATGCCGACGATGAACAGGGTCTTCTCCGGGTTCGCGGCGCACTGTTCGGCGAGGCTGGTGACCGCCGACTTCGGCACCCAGGTGACCTTGGAGGTGTTCTCGAGGGTCCAGGTGTCGAGCAGATGCTGCTTGACCAGATCGAAGACCGTACGGCACTCGACCTGCTCGCCGTCGAGCTCGAGGGTGACCTTGCCCTCGAGCAGCGGCTTGCCCTTGAAGTACTTGCCGATGTCGTCCCGGGAGACGGCGAACGGCTTGCCCTTCTTCTCGTCGTACATCACAAAATCGCCCCACTTCTCGCGGCGCTTGGCGGTGACGGCGGGCTGACCGTGATTGGTGGCGAACGGAGCGACTTTCTCACCCTTCTCGAGCACGGTGGTGCGCTTCAGTGCCTTGAGCTTGTGACCCGGGATCGCATCGGTCGCGCTCACCAGATCGAGGGTGTCCATGCGCACCAACATCGGGAGATCGGTGTGTGTCTTCACGAACTTCTCGTCGTAGAGCCCCTTGCGGAAGATCTCGGCGGCAACCCCCAGCGCAAAGGCCGGATCGGTTCCGGGCCGCAGCACCACGACCTCGTCGGCCTTGCAGCAGGTGGAGTTGTATTCGGTGGAGATCACGACGACTTTGGTGCCTTTCAAGCGCGCTTCGGTGAGGAAGTGAGCGTCGGGCATCTTCGTGGAGATGAAGTTCATGCCCCAGCAGATCGACAGATCGGAGTACTCGACGTTGCACAGATCGAAGTCCACGGTCTGCTGACCAGTGACCATCGGGTGCCCCGGCGGCAGGTCGGTGTGCCAGGTGTAGTTGTCGAGCCCCACACCGCCCACGGCCTCGGACTCGTCGACCCGGCGCACGAACTTGTCGAGCAGGGCCATGGAGTTGGCCTGTCGGTACTGACCGAAGAGCTTGATGGAGCCGAGAACCGGCATACCACCTCGGAACTTGAACGAACGAGTGCCCGCCCCCTTCATGCGATCGATGGTCGCCGGGTGGTACTCCTGCGCGGTCAGCCTCTTCGCGCCCTCATCGCCCGAGTAGTACTTCGCGATGTGCAGCATGGACTTGGCCGCCAGGGTGAAGGCGATGTCCCAGCTGACGTGCTCGTAGTCGTCCTCGCCGCGCATGAACATGTCGGCCGGCACCAGGCCATTCTTGTCCCGCGGGAAGCCGCCCTCGACCCAGCGTCGATACCCGGAGCGCACCATTGCCCCCTTGACTCGCCGATCACCGGTGAACCGACGGACGATGGCGATGCCCTTGTTGCAGTGACGGGGATCCCAGCGCTGCGACGCCTTGGTGCCGTACACATCGGTCCCTTCGTTGTAGCGATGGGACGGACCGCAGCGCGAAATCACGCCGTTCTTCACGAATGCCTGCAAGAGACAGTTGTGTGTGCAGTTCGGCGTGCACATGAAGTAGAACGTGCTGTCGTGGTCGTACACGTTTCGGTACAGCGACTCCCAGTCCCGCTCTGGGTAGGCGGCCAGCGGATTGGTTGCCGCCTCTGCAGACTGCAACATCGTCAGGGACAGCACCTCGGCACCCAACAGGGCGGCCAGGGTGGCAGACGCGCCTTTTAGCACGTTCCTCCTGCTCATCGACATTTGTAACTCCAGGCTTGGAGCAGGTATAGAGGACAAACACCCAGGGCCTTGTGGTGCTTTTGACCGACTGCAGCTCATGGGTGCGGCAACACGGGCTGTGGTCGAGATGCTCAGGCTTCTTGCACGAGAACCGTGGACGTGTCCGTAAAAGAGCCCCGGTCGTACATCCGACATGATTCGAGGAATGCCTCGTCCACAGAATGCCCTACGAGAGGACGCAACGATTGGAGGCACGTCGGCCTCGTCACGGAGCGTCCCAAAAACGATCTCGGTGACCGCCACCCGGTTTTTGCCGGTGCAAATACCGATGGGCTTGCCGCACGCCCCGGAGCTGACCTCGGATGGCGGTCGCCGCACGCAATGCAGCTCTCAACGGTCGCTCGTTCGGGAGAGGTGTACTACGAGGCACCATGCGAAACCCACTTGTGTTGACCGCGCTCTCTGCACTGTTGCTCACGGCCTGTCCCAAGAGCACCGAGAACGCCCCTGCGGCCGCATCTTCGGAGGCCCCCTTGACCACGAATTCGCTCCTGACGCCCTGGACGGGGCCCTTCGGTGGAGTGCCCCCCTTCGACAAGGTCGTCGTCACTGACTTGAAGGCAGCCCTCGAGGAGGCCATGGCGCTCAGGGTGGCCGAGATCGAGGCCATCGCCACCAACCCCGAACTACCGACCTTCGAGAATACGATTGTCGCCATGGACCGAGGCGGACGCGATCTGGCCCGGGTGAAGACCCTCTACGACGTCTGGGGTTCGAGCAGGGCCGACGATGCCTACCGCGCGGTGCAGCTCGAGATGGCTCCGAAGCTGGCGGCACACAAGACGGAGATCACGCAGAACGCTGCCCTATTCAGCAGGATCAAGGCTGTCTATGAGAGTGAGGACCACGACAGCTTGCGCCCTGATCAGCAGCGACTGACGAAGCTGACCTACGACCGCTTCGCACGGAGCGGCGCGCATCTCGAGGGCGAGCAGAAGGAACGCTACGCCGAGATCAGCGAGCGCCTCGCCGAGCTCCAGACCCGGTTTGGCAACAATGTGCTCTCCGACGAGGAGGACATCGTGCACTACCTGAGCGAGGACCAGCTCGGGGGCCTGTCCGAGTCTCTGGTCTCCGCTGCGGCGAGGGCGGCTACCGAGCGCGGCCACGACGGCGAGTTCGCCATCACGAACACCCGCTCTTCCATGGACCCCTTCCTGACCTTCTCCACCGAGCGGGCACTGCGAGAACAGGTGTGGAGGGCCTACTACAACCGCGGCGACAACGGCGACGAAAACGACAACAACAAGGTCATCGCCGAGATCGTCACCCTGCGCAACGAGCGCTCCAAGCTGCTCGGGCACGACAACTTCGCCACGTGGAAGCTAGAAAATCGCATGGCCAAGACGCCGGAGCGCGCCCTGGAGCTCATGGAGACCGTCTGGCCATCCGCCATCGCGCGGGTCGCCGAAGAGGTCGCCGCCATGCAGGCCCTCGCCGACGAAGAGGGAGCCGACATCAGCATCGCGCCCTGGGACTACCGCCACTATGCAGAGAAGGTCCGAAAAGACAAGTACGACCTGGATTCTGAGAAGGTCCGTGAGTACTTGGTTCTGAGCAACCTGCAGGAGGCGATGTTCTTCGTCGCCGGCGAGCTGTTCGGGTTCGCCTTCCAGCCGGTGCCCGCGGGATCGGTCCCGGTGTTCCACGAGAGCATGGGTGTCTGGGAGGTGACCGACAAGGGAACCGGCGCCCACATCGGCCTGTGGTATCTCGACCCCTACTCCCGGCCTGGAAAGCACTCTGGCGCCTGGGCCGCGACCTATCGCAAGTACCGCACGCTCGACGGCAAAGAGACCGTGCTCGCCGCCAACAACTCGAACTTTGTCGCCGGCGCCCCGGGAGAGCCGGTGCTGATCTCCTGGGACGACGCCGAAACGCTCTTTCACGAGTTCGGCCACGCTCTTTTCTATTTGTCCTCCAGAGCGAATTATCCGGGGCTCACCGGCGGTGTGGGTGACTACACCGAGTTCCAGTCCCAGCTGCTCGAGCACTGGCTGTCCACCGAGCCGGTGATCGAAAAGTACCTGGTGCACTACCAGACCGGCGAGCCGATCCCAGCGGATCTCATGGCGAAGATCAAGAAGGCGGCGACGTTCAACAGTGGCTTTGAAACTACCGAATACTTGGCCTCAGCGCTGGTCGACATGCGCTTCCACACCGCCGACCCCAGCGATCTCGACGTCGATGGCTTCGAGCGGGAGGCGCTGGAAACCCTGAAGATGCCCGATGAGGTCGTCATGCGCCATCGCAGCCCCCACTTCGGCCATGTCTTCTCGGAGGAGGGTTATGCGGCCGGCTATTACGGTTACATGTGGGCCGACGTACTGACATCGGACGCCGCCCAGGCCTTTGCCGATGCTCCCGGCGGCTACTACGACAAGGAACTCGCCGCCAAGCTGGTCGAGCACCTGTTCCAGGCCCAGAACTCCGTCCCGCCAGAGGAGGCCTATCGGGCTTTCCGCGGTCGAGATGCCGAGCTCGAGCCGTTTCTGCGTGACAGCGGATTCTCGACTCCGTCAAAGGACTGACGGCATCCCTGTGCAAGAGAAGCCCTACGTCGCCGACAGCGAAGCGCCTCCCTTGAAAATGACGCGCCAGTCGCCTACCATGCCGGCTTACGTGGGCTTCACCTAGATGCAGAACATCACCGCGCGCAGGCGAGCCGACACCCAGCTCCGGCGCCTCGTGAACCTCAGCGAGCAGCTGCTCAGCCCGGGGTCGCTCCTGGAAAAGACCAAGCGCATCACCGATGGCGTGGTCGGCATCCTGGACGCGGACTTCGCGCGCATCTGGCTCACCAGGCCCGGGGACATCTGCGACGTCGGCTGTGTGCACGGCAGCGCAACCGCGGGGCCGCACGTCTGCGAGCTCCGCGACCGCTGTCTGCACCTCGTCGCGAGCTCGGGGCGCTACACCCACATCGATGGCGAGACGCACCGGCGCGTACCCCTCGGCTGCTACAAGATAGGCCGCGTCGCCGTGGCGGATGAACCTGGGTTCTTGACGAACGATGTGACCAACGACGACCGGGTCCATGACCGGGAATGGGCGCGAAAGCTCGGCCTCGTGTCCTTTGCAGGCCGCAAGCTCCAGGCTCCAGATGGCGAGACCATCGGCGTGCTCGCGCTGTTCAGCAAACACGCGATCCGCCCCGACGAAGAGGTCCTCCTCGGGACCATCGCCGGCATGACCTCCCAGGCGATCTTGACCGCCCAGGCCGAGGAATCCCTAGAGCGAAAGGAGCGATATTACCGCTCCCTCCTCCACAATATCCACGAGGACATCGTCGTCGTCGACCGCGACTACCGGATCACTGACGTCAACGAAGCCTGCCTCACCAGCCTCGGCGTAGAGTGCGACGACATCATCGGCCAACCCTGCTTCGAACTGAGACACGGCCTCCCCGGGCCATGCAACGAGCACGGCGTGGTGTGCCGCCTCAAGGAGGTCTTCGAGACAGGGGAGGCGCACAGCTGCCAGCGCGAGGGCCGACGTGCCGACGGTTCCAAGTCCTTCGCCCACGTCTTGTTTTCTCCCATGCTGGACGAATCGGGTGAGGTCACCCACGTCATCGAGGCGCTCCGCGACTACACCAACCTCGCAATGGCCCAGGAGGCGATGAAGGAGAGCGAGGCCCGCTTCCGAACCCTGTTCGAGTCGGCTGTAGACGGCATCCTGGTGGCCGATGCCGAGACCAGAAAGTTCGTGATGGCGAACCGGCAGTTCTGCGCGATGTTGGGCTATGAAAGCGGCGAGCTGGCCGGGCTGGCCGTCGACGACATCCACCCTGAGGCCGACCTCCCCGAAGTGCACCACCAGTTCGATCGCATCGCGCGCGCTGAGATCGAGGTCGCCGCCGATGTCCCTGTCCTGCGCAAAGACGGGACCGTCGTGTACAGCGATATCTGCGCCACTCCCGTCGAGATCGCGGGGCGGGCCTGTCTCATGGGCATCTTCCGGGACGTCTCCAGTCGACGCAGGTCCGAAGAGCGCCTCGCACGGGTCAACGACTGCTTGCTGGGTTTGAGTACCGACAGCGACGCCAATGTCAACGCGATCTGCGCGCTGGCGGGGGAGTTGCTGGGGGGGTCGTGTGCCTTGTACAACCGCCTCGACCACGGCGTACTCCGCTCGTGGGGACTGTGGAACACGCCACCCGACTACAACCCGGTGGACAAGGCCGAGGGTCACATCTGCACCGACTTGATCGGCGATGACGACAGAAGTATGCGGGTGATCCGCGACCTGCCCAAGACCAACTACGCCGAGTCCGATCCGAACGTCCTGCGCCATCGCTTGCAGACCTACGTCGGGCACGTGGTGCTGTGCGACGGGGCGCGGGTGGGCTCTCTGTGCGTGCTCTACCCCACCGACGTCGAGCCGAGCGAAGACGATCTGCGCATCCTGGGAATCGCTGCGTCCGCTCTGAGCGCTGAGGAAGAGCGCCGCAGGGCCACGGCGGATCGTCAGGATCACGTTCGCTTTCTCGAGAGCCTGGACCAGATCAACCGGACCATCCAGATCGCCGAAGACAGCGAGCAGATGTTGGAGAGCATCGCCCAGATCACACAGGGGATCTTTGCGTGCGACCGCGCCTGGATCGTGCACGCCTGCGACGCCGACGCCCCACCAGAATACGACTCACTAATCGACGCCTGCTGTCCGGAAGGTCTGGGCACTGGCGGGCCAGCCGAGAGGCTCGAGGGCGCACAACAACTGTGCGAGGCAGCGCTCGCAGCACCGGGTCCGATCACCTTCGACGTCGGCATGATCGTCGCCATCCACCCCAAGTCCGGCGGCGCCTGGCTGTTCGGTGTGCACCAGTGCCAGGCGCGCACCTGGACCAAACAGGAGCGCCGACTTCTCCAGGAGATCGGGCGCCGAGTCGGCGATGGCCTATCTTCCCTGCTGATTCTTCGGGAGCTGAAGCAGAGCGAAACACGCTTTCGAGCCCTGGTCGAGCAGGCGGCGGACGCCGTCTTCGTCTTGGACGACGAGGGGCAGATCGTCGATGTGAACCAGCGCGCAAGCGACAGCCTGGGCTACACCCGCGATGAGCTGCACGCTATGAACATCGCCGACGTCGACGTAGAGGTCGTGGAGAAGCAGCACCGAGAGCGGTTCTGGGAGACACTTCGCCCCGGGGAGCCCGTGACCTTCGAAGGGGTCCACCGCCGCAAGGACGACTCCACGTTCCCGGTGGAGGTCCGCCTGGGGTTGCTGCAGTTCGACGAGCGCAGACTCCAGCTCGGACTGGTGCGCGACATCAGCGAGCGCAAGCAAACCGTGCGAGCGCTGCAGGAGAGCGAGCGCAAGTACCGCGGCCTGGTCGAGAACCAACCCATCGGTGTCGTCATCCACCGCATGGACGGAGAGGTCGTCTATGTGAACCAGGCGATAGTCAGTATTCTCGGCTATGAATCCGCGGACGATCTCGTGGGGGGATCCGTGCTGAGCTTCGTGCATCCTGACGACATCCCGAGCATGACAAGCCGCCTGGGAGCGATCCTCGAGACCGGGGGTGCACAACCGGTTGCCGCCGAGCGGCTCGCCCGCAAAGACGGCAGCTACGTGCCGGCCGAGATCACCGGATCGCCCATCTCCTACCAGGGGGAGCCGGCGGTTCAGGTGATGATCCTGGACATCACGGATCGCAAGCGAGCCGAACAAGAGCGCAGAGAACTCGAAGATCAGCTCCACCACTCGCAGAAGCTCGAGGCTGTGGGGCAGCTTGCCGGAGGCGTTGCCCACGACTTCAACAACATCATCACCGCGATCCTCGGCAATGTGGAGCTGCGGATCGAAGGCATGCGCACCGAGCTCGGCTCCGAGCACCGCGCGGTCCGCTCCATGGAGGACATCGCTCAAGCCGCCGAGCGTGCCGCCGCCCTCACCCGTCAGCTGCTCACCTTCAGCAGCCGAGGCGTGAAGCGACCCGAAGTCCTCGACCTGAACAAAATCCTGGCGGGTCTGGACAAGATGCTCCGGCGGCTCATCTCCGAGAACATCGTGCTCACCGCGGAGAGAGAGGACAAACTCTGGGCGGTTCAGGCCGATTCTGGCCAGATGGAGCAGGTGATCGTCAATCTGGTGGTCAACGCGGTGCACGCCATGCCGGACGGTGGCCTGCTCACCATGGAGACCCGCAACGTCATCCTCGACTCCAGCTACACGGACCGCAACCTCGAGGCACAGCCGGGGCCTCATGTGCTGCTGGCCGTCAGCGACACCGGGCATGGCATGGAAGCGGCGACGATGGCCCGCATCTTCGAGCCATTCTTTACCACCAAACCACTAAATCGCGGAACCGGACTCGGGCTATCGACCGTGCATGGCATCGCGAAGCAGTCCGACGGACACGTCACAGTACACAGCGAGCCGGGCTATGGCACCACTTTCAAGGTCTACCTACCGGTGGTCGACGTAGTGCACACCGAGGCGCCGGAGCCGCAGAAAGCCGAGGACCTCCGCGGAGGCGAGACCGTGTTGGTGTGCGAGGACGACGAGATCGTGCGCGAGCTGACCGCAGCGCTCCTGGACAGCGGCGGCTACGTGGTGCTCACCGCCAGCGGCGGGAGCGAGGCCCTCGAGGTCGCCAAGAGCCACCCCGGTTCCATCGACCTGCTGGTCACTGATGTGATCATGCCCGGCATGAACGGCCGCATGGTGTCGGAGCACCTGCAGGGCCAGCTCGAGGGCCTGCAGACACTGTTCATCTCCGGCTACACCGCCGACATCATCGCCCACCATGGCATGCTCGACGAGGGCGTGGAGTTCCTCGCCAAGCCGTTCACGCGCCAGGGCCTGCTCGCCAAGGTGCGCGACGTGCTCGGTGCCGCGCCCGGCTACCCTACGGTCCAACCAGGTCACGAATAGTCACTGCGTGACAATCCGCTGACCTGCTCGGCTTTCGCCGATAGCTCCTGGGCTTTCGCGCACTTCGTGCTTGACGGCCCCGTCACTACTCCGCGAAGCAGTAGATGGCGCCATAGCCTCCGCTGCAGCCGATGCAATCCCCGACGCCTGCACCCTGGGTCAGGGTGGCGCCCTTGGCACAGCCCGGGACTGGGTGGTCGCTTCCCCAGTATGCACCGAAGTCATCACCGCCACCGGGACCGCCGCCGGGACCGCCGCCCTCACGGGGGAAGGAATGGCCACAGGTCACGCGGTCGCCCGATAGCGAGGTCCAGTTGCTGCAGGTGTTGCCGTCGAGCTCACCGGCGACATCGGAGCCAGTGATCACGTCGTGGGCGTCGCCGAGGGCCGAGAGCGGAACCCCACACTCGTCGGGCAGATCGTCCACGGACTGCGCGTCGCCGTCAGGACGGGTCTGGTTGGCCAGGCCGGAGAGCCCACTCGCCACCAAGCGACCGTTGGCGTCGTACCACGGTCCCGAGCCGATTCGATCGATAGCGTCAACGGGGCTGCCCGAGCCATCGTCGGCGGCGCTCAGATAGGCCCGCCAGGTCTTGTCACCGTGACCCGTCGCGACACCGATGGACTGACAGATCTGATCCGCACCGGAGATGCCACCTAGATCGCCCCCAAATCCGCCGTCCAGGTTGGAGATGTCGTCTCCGGAGAGCGCCCACAGGGCCGACATGCTCGTCACAAAGAAGCTGAAGTCATCGGACTGATCGGTGCACCAGCCAGCGAGAGCGCCATCGGCGATGGTGTCGTCGTCGTCATCGTCGTCGTCGTCATCGTCCCCAACATCGGTGAGATCGGTGGAATCGGAGTCGGTCTCCGCGTCGGTGATCTCCGCCGACCCGCTTTCGCAGCCGATGAGAATGAGGAGGGTGAGAGACAGGCGCATGGGTGAACTCCAGGTTGGTGTCCGTTGCAACGAACCAGGTCGCCGGACCTTGAATTTTTTAGCCGCAAGACAGATCGGGCTGACAGCTCTGGCCATCGGGACAGTCGTCATCTCCCGAACATGAGATCAGACCGTCGATCTCGATGGGAAGAGTCGAATCCGAGACCACCGAGAACGCCACACAGCCCTGACTGAGCTGAGCAGTGTCGGCGCTGACTCGCGCGATCTTCGCGCTTGGAAAGCCGGAATATCCGATGTCGAGCAGCGCGTTCACCAGCTCGACGGGAATCGTCAGGCCTCCGCTGTCGTCGGTCTCGCAGGCGATCTTCGCGGGTACGCCACCGTGATTCGCGAGGCTGATCTCGATCTCGATCCGGGTGTTCTCATTGGCCTCGGCTGCAGTCCAGCTCAGCGTCGCGGCGCTGTCGCGATTGAAGGCCACACTGGATTGGGCCGTCTGCAGCGTCTCGACTCCTACAGTGAGCAGTGCAAAAGGCTCGTCTCCCTGGGCGTACAGGTGGAGCTCGGCGCCCGGCGCAGCACCCGGGTGCGGGAGATCGCCACTGAAGTTGTAGTACTGCAGGGGCGGGAGGGGCTCCATGGAGACCGCCGCCTCCATGCCATCGATGTCCACCTCTCCGACGCTGATGGACTCTGGGTACGGGATGCAGGTGCCGTCCACGTCGCAGGTCATACCCGACTCACAAGCGGGATTGCAGAACAGATTCACGGGCTCGAGCAGCTGGCAGTCGGCCACTTCTAGCCCTAGAACCGGAATATTTGCCGGCACAACACCCGAGGAGACCCCGCCGCTGACGGTGGTGTACTCCTCCTCGAGCGCGATGGTGAAGCCACCGATCGCCTCGTCGTCCGCACACCGAGAGTAGCCGCTGTTCACCGGCTCGCTCTGTTCGGAGAGGTCCGTGTCGACGGCACTATCGCCCCCCGAAACCTCGTCATTGCCGCAGCCGATCAGGAAGAGCCCTACCAGGGTCACGCCAAAACGCCTCATCAGTCACACCTCTTGTCTATGAGGGACAACGAAGCGGGACGGGTTTCCTTGAACGGGGATGCACATTCCCTTCAAGACTGCGAGAAACACGAGTCAGCGATGACCCGAGAGGCTATCATCGCCTGGGGCGCTGATTCGGAAAACCCATGACCCTCATGCTCTTGTTGGTGGCCTCTGCTCTCGCGGGCGCGGACGGCGACGGATTCACCGTTGCCGATGGCGACTGCGACGACCTGGACCCCAATATTTATCCCGGCGCACCTGAATTATGCGACGGTTTCGACAACGACTGCACCGAGGTCCAGGTCATCGCGGTGACCCCGATCATGACCCTCGGCAACGGCAATGCGGGCGAGAGCCTGACTTGGAACCAAGCGGACCGGCTCTGGTACCACACGTCAGGTACCTTCAACGGTCAGGAATACCTCGAGCCCATCGACATCGACTCGTTCACCATCCTGCCAAACCTCCCCATCGGCAACACATACGGCCCCGACAGCTCCAACGAGCTCATGGGTATCGTCTGGTATCCCCCGTTGAGTCGCTTCATCGTCATCAACAACTCCGGCGATGTCTTTCATGTCTCGCCAACTGGCGACTTCACGAACCTCAACGTCTTTGGAGGCGGCGGAACCGGGTGGTGGGGTGCCGGTCCGAACGCCCGGGGCTACGCGGTCGTCGGCAACTTGATCTACGGCACCGAGAACAACAACTCCAACTTGTACTCCTTCGACCCCGCGACGGGCGTGAACCTCAGCGTCGTGCCGCTGTTCATCGACGGGCAGCTCGGCACTGGCTGCACCGCCCTCACCCACCATCCCGTGCGCGGGTCGGTGTGGGGGATCTGCCGGAATCCGGCGGCTGGCTTCAACTCCGCACGACTCCTGGTAGAGATCGACGTCGCCACCGGCATCGGCATCAGCCGCGGCAACACCGGACAGAGGCTCGCCGGCCTGGGCATCGACGACTTGGGCCGGATTCTCGCCGTCTCCGAGGACAACAACAACCTGGGCCAGTCCGAGACCATCTACGAGATCATCCTCAGCGAAGGCGGCGGTCCCCAGCCCGGCGAACTCGATATGGATGGCGACGGATACCTGGCCTGCGAAGAGTGTAATGATGCACAGGTCCTCGTCTACCCCGGCGCTCCGGAGATCTGCGATGGCTTCGACTCGGACTGCGACGGCTCTCTGCCGTTGGACGAGGAGGACACCGACGGGGACGGACAGTCGATCTGCGACGGCGACTGCGACGACCTGGACCCTCTGACCGCGCAGGGTCGACCCGAGCAGTGTGACGGCGTGGACAACAACTGCGACGGCGCGCCCGACGTGAACGAGGTCGATGTGGACGGAGACGGACAGCGCGCATGCGAAGAATGCAATGACGACAATCCGGACATCTACCGCGGCGCTCCCGAGCTCTGTGACGGGTTGGACAATGACTGCAACGGCCAGATCCCACCCTCAGAGATGGACAATGACGGCGACGGCTCCCGACGCTGCGTAGACTGCGACGACAACGACCGGAACAACGCCCCAGACCAAGAGGAGCTCTGCGACGGATATGACAACGACTGTGACGGCGCCCCAGGCCCCAATGAGTCCGACGCCGACGGCGACGGGATCCGCGGCTGCGCCGGGGACTGTGACGATGCGGACGCGGCCATCTACCCGAACGCTCCCGAGACTGAAGGTGACGGGATCGACCAGGACTGCGACGGCACGGATCAGGTCAGCGAACCAAAAGGCACAGAGGGCGACGACGACGAAGAGAGGTGCGGCTGCAGCACGCAGTCCTCGCCGACGGGCATGTTTGCGGTCCTGACCCTCGGCCTGATCGCGCTCAGAAGACGTCGTCACTGAGGAGCTGGACTACCGGCGACTACCCCGACCGAGCCTACACCGCTTCAAACCTTGCGTATCGCACGATGCCAACTCCCGGATCCCGATCCGCTACTGCGCCTCGCCTGGTCCCGCTCCGAAGTGCAGCAGCGTACTCACCGCATCGCCGCGAGGGGGCACCACGACCTGGTAGAGCCGATCGTAGATAGTCTCGTCGATGTCCTCGCGGGTCCCCCCATCCAGCACGTTCACCAACCCGGGAACGGTGTTGCTGTGCCCCACGACCAGATAGGTGCCTCCCTCTTGGCGCAGGGCGGAGAGCAGCTCCTCTGGCGCTTTGTGGTCGTAGAGCTGCACGGTGAGCTCGTGATCCAATGCCGTTGGCTCGCCAGTGCTGCGGGTACGGAGTGTGTCGGTGCTGTGCACACCGCGCACCGGCACATCCGCAAACATGCGAGCCAGAAGCTTTGCCCGGGCCGCGCCGGCCTCGGTGAGCGGGACATCGCCCTTGCTACCAGCTTTCTCGGCGTGACGCACGAAGAAGAGCACGGTGGTCTGGCCCGAGCTGCACGCGGGCAGAACGAGGAGCGAAACGAGCAAGACAAGGGCACTGCGCATGGTCACCTCTGGGGTCTGGCCCACCCAATAGTCTCGACACGACCTCGACGCGACCTCAGCGCTCCCAGAGCTGGCAGATGTAGTAGCCCGCAGCGGTCGGAGCCGGCGTTCCCGCCATGTGCGGCATGTCCTGGTGCAAGGGCTCGCCAAAGAGCTGCCAGAGGATGACCGG
>PJEL010002107.1_pt1 | contig 18750 bp, 14 predicted proteins | sample 1853271 | NCBI WGS metagenome assembly PJEL01 (sample SAMN08108733, study PRJNA415343) | Invertebrate metagenome, whole genome shotgun sequencing project. | host: Globobulimina | place: Sweden: Gullmar Fjord | collected 2015-08
GTTGATTTTTTTCTACGAGAAGATTCGTCACCTTTTATAAAAAATAAACTTTACTCAATTCTTAAAAAAGCTTTTTTATTTCTATAAGATATATATAAATATAATAATATAAAAAATCTCACAGCTCAATAATTTCCATAAAACTCAAAACTTTTATGCACTGTAGGAAATTCCTAAAGCTGTGGTGGGAAAACCACATAAAGAAGATTAAGGGTTTTAGGTAGATGGATATAGGTAATATTTACTCTTAAATACAAGAGTAATAAAACACAAATCACTTATAGATTACTTGACATGATTGTTGTTAACAAAATCATTAAGAAGCTTTTTAATTTCTTTTTGTATCACTTTTTTTCCAGCATTCTCTGGGTTCCTATTTTGTCTATCTAACTTTAAACTGGTTATTATAATTTCATTATCATCAACTGCTGCTTTATAGTCACTTATACTCTTTTTTGCATAAAACCTCTTTTTCTTATTTTCAATTAAAGTTTGTTTATCATGGTTAATTATTACCTCTACTGCATCTTTACTATCATGTCTTATAGCTTCCAAAAGAGCATCAAGTTTACTTTTTTTACTTTTTTGCGGAGTACTAATACCATTATGCTTCAAAAGAGCTTTTATTATATCTGGCTCGTTGGAAATTGCTGCACTATGAAGTGGAGAGTTCATTTTTTTATCTAATCTTACTGGTACATTATTTTCTACAAGCAACTCTACTATTTTCAGTCTATCTTTTTTTTCATAGTTACTAGTTAATAAATCTTGCTTAACTACATATTGAAGTATATTCTCATTAATTACTTCTACCTTCTTCTTCCCCTCATCCCCAGTATCTCTATATATTTTAAACTCTATTAATATATCTATTTTAGCTCCCGCGTCTAAAAACTTTTTAAACATAATATAGTTATTGTGAATTGTTGCAATTGATAAAGGATTTTTATTTATTGCTCCTTTTTTTACCGCTTTAGGTTCATGATGAATTAATATATCTATGCCTTTCTCAAAAGATTTTAATTTATTAAGGATCTTCGAAGCGTTTTGGACTTCTTCATCTGTTGTTAAGTTATTATACTTTTCTTTGCTTGCTTCATCTAAACTATTATATATACTGCAAAAAACAATCGTGGCTAATACTAGTGGAGTAAAGCCACGTTTTGTTGTCTTTTTTAACTGATATCTAAAGGTTACTTTTTCTAATGTATTATCGAGTAGATATCTCAAGATTTTTTCATTAGGGATAAGTGATGCAAGGTGCATTAGATAATAACCACTATCACCTTGATGTAAGGTGACTTGATGTTTCTCATTTTGCTTTAAAACTTCAACTTTGCTATTTAAAACCTTTATATTAGTATGAATAAGGATATTATGCAATAAACCAATTTGTTCTTCATTTGTAGATATGGGGCTTTTTACAGCATAATGAATTGAACAAAGGTTATGTTTATTTTTTATATTTGCATCTACCTCTTTTTTATCCAGAAGAGCTTTCGCTCCTATACTATCCCCACTCATTGCAGCTATATGAAGAGCAGTCATACCAGAGCTGTCTTGTTTGTTTAGAGGAAGTTTTATACCTTCCTCCTCACAAAAATTTAAAAAAGGCTTAGTTACACTTTTTTTATTTTTTCTGTAGGTTGAAAGTGATGCTATGTGTAGTAGAGATGATTTATCATCTTGGTTGTGTTCAAAATTTTCTATATAATCATTAAATTTTTTTTCTGATTGTTTTTTTTGTAATAAAAACTCTTTTATCTTCTCCCACTCTTCTGATATCATAATATCGTGCAACTCATCTTTTTTCTTTATTTCTATACTTTGAGCCAACACTAGGTCGCTTTTATCTGTACTTAAAGTGGATGTTTTGTTAGTAGGGTTTGTGGCATTAAGATTGGAAGCACTAGAAGTAGAAATTGGTGTAGAGCTACTTTTATTAGATGTTGCTATAAAACCCAAAGAAGATGCTATTCCTAATGCTGCGGCCATTTTTTTCCATATACTTAAACTCTCAACATTATCAGAGTCTGTTTCTTGAATGTCTTTTACTGTGTTTATCTCAGTAGTTTTTTCATTCTTCTTGTTCTCTATTTTATTTTCGCTAGTTGAGTATACACTTGGTAAGTGTGCAAAAAGAAGAGTTAGTAAAACCAGTTTGGTTTTTGTAAATTCCATTATTATAAAAATTAAATACTAGTAAGATTTTCATATAATTTATTATAAAAAAAACAAACACACTTCATATAATAAGGTGGCTAGATTATAAGCTTAATACAATTAAGGTTACTTGTTTTTTCTTTGCTTCATGATTAGAAAAAATCCTAATTACATTAGGATTGGGGTACTTTTTTTATACAATTTCTTATCAGCTTTTTAGCTGTTACTGATGACTCAGTAACTAATATTGAAGAAAGCTTAGATACCTTTAATAAAGAAAATAGTGGTAAAACAGAAAAAGTCTTAATATCTAAAAGTTTTTTTTGAAAAATCTTGGGACGTATAATGTTTTGATAAAAATGCTTTTGCTACTTCATATGTTTATTTTTACAACTATATCTCACCCTTTACATTATAGAAACGACTCCATACTTAATCCGTTTTCTAAATATTTACTTTTTGTTAATGCATTACTTGCTCTAATGCTTTTAATAAAAGAGATTTGTTCTGCATTTGTCGATGCTATCTACTTATTGTACATAAGTTTTTATAAAAAAATATAACCATAAGATAAAGTTAGGGGAATCCTATTAGCAGTATATTAGTTATAAAAACTATCATGCAAGCTCTAAAAAAGAGTTGCTATTTGTCTATCTTTTTAAGTTCTTAATTTTTCCTTTTGAAAAAAAGAATAGTTTTTTAGGTACATCTTATTAAAATATAGAAGAACTATTTTGTTGGAACAAATTAGTTGGTACTTAATTTACGCCTATAATTTAGACATAAATATGCCTACAGTGTTATAAATAAACATATATTGTGAAAAAATGCCAATGCTGTGCATTTTTTTATTTTGTAATTATTAAGTTTGGAAAATCAAATAATCAAGTTGATTTGACTTCGTAGCTCAGTTGGTAGAGCAGTTGCCTTTTAAGCAATTGGTCCTGGGTTCGAGCCCCAGCGGAGTCACTCTCTTTAATAATAGAGCCTTTTTGTTTTCAGATTTTAGGCTTCGTAGCTCAGTTGGTAGAGCAACTGGCTCTTAACCAGTGGGTCCTGGGTTCGAACCCCAGCGAAGTCACAAAGATTCCTTTTATTTTAAGTAGCAAAAAATAAACTCCCGTCAGGGGTTTTAGTGTTATTTTCGTTTATACTATTATTATGAAAGTAGATTAGTGTTGAGGCGGTAATAAAAAAATAAGAACTATATAAAAAATTACTTTCGAGATAGTATAACTTTTTGTTGAAATGGGATTAAAGTTATTTTTATTTTCTACAGATTTGATGCTATTTAAGTTGCTTGTTTTGGTAGGTGTTTGTTGTTGATTAATTACGGTAGTGCAACTAGGAGATAAATTATTATTGCTTTTCCCAGGAAGCCTCAAAGTATTTAGTTTATGGGATGTGATTATTTTGTTGCTGCCCGCAGGGTTGGTATTATTTAAGTTAGTTGTGTTACTCTTTCTTGGTTGTTGTTGCTGTTTTAGCCATTTAAATAAATTGTGGGTTTCAATATCAATATGATTATCGATATCTAAAAGACTCACTATATTATCACAAGTTAGAAGTATCATTTAGTTGGATTTTTTTTTATATACCATGATTGGAGATATAAAATCTCTTTTTTTATGGAGAAAAAGACAGGAGTCATAAATAATATCTAATATAATAGGAACGCGTTGACGCTTGTAAAACATGAGCTTCCAAGCTTCTAAATTAACTAAAATCCCTAGGAAAATACTAAAGTTAGTCTTATAAACTTTCACCTCATTAAATTTATAATAGCCAGAAGTATCTTTATGAAAACTATTTTTAAGAAAATTTTCCCAACTAATAGAATGAAATCCATTAGAATGAGGGGGATTATGACTTTTAGAATTGTCTATTTTTGCATAAAACTCTACGTCACTTTTTTTGCAGACATTATATTCTATTATTTTCTCAGAGTTATTTTTTACATGAAAATGATTTTTATTTCCAGCTCGAAGTATAAAATTGCTAAGTGGTATATTTTTATTTTTGTGTAATTGTAATATAGAGGATATTATATTGTATTTAAAGTTATTAGCTCTGGCACTTGAAAATGGAACTACTAATAAATTATTTTTAGTTATTCGATTATTTTTTGCAGGACTTACTAATATTCCTATAACACCTCCATATTTTTCTTGGTAAAGAGTCATTCCTTTTTTTATTTCAGAAGGAGGGAGTATACTTACAGAAATCCCCTTATCTCTTTTACTGAAACCGTTTAGTGGAAATGTGCTTTGCAAAAGATCTTTCATTATGTTATCGTAAGCTGCTTTGTACTCGTTGTGTGGCATTTTTTTATCATTAGAAATATTATAAGATATTTCAGGTACAGACATTATGCTTACAGCTAAAATACCCATTGAATGTAGTCTTTTTATCTCATCATACTTATTGGTTATTGTGGATGATATCAAGAAAGAGTAATGATAAAATACTATTAAAAAACTAATTATTATTTTAATTCTTTTGGGAGGCATTTAGTTTGTTTTTAGTAAGAACTTTATAGTATTGAAGCAATATACATAATTCCTTTTTAAGAAAAGAACGCTTTAATATAGATGGGATATTTATGGTTTGTGTGTGTCTGCACAAACTCATTAGTTTGCTGCATTGCCAAAAAACTATCTTTTTACTAGGAAAAACATCAGTGCTATTAAAATCTTTAAGAAAAATATGGTGTATGGAACTTTTTTTATAAAGAGAAAAAAGTTTTAATAATTAATAAAAGACTATTAGTAATGTAGAGAAGTGGTATTTTTTACAAAAAATTATAGGAATCCATTTTTAGTCAAAATAGTTAAGCTATTTTTCTTCATTGCTCAGTTGCTTTTTAACCAGTGTATATTTGAACCTCGCTTTTAGTAACCTAAAAATCGTTCTTTTGTTTTTTTCTATAATAGATTTTTTTACATCAAAATGCTTCATGTTAATTTTTTGATATCTATAGCTATTTCTTTATAAAATCTATGATTTTCTATCAATCTTTTATGATTTACTAGTTCTAAGTCTGAGTTGAACTTTTTGCCTTTACCTCTATTATAGAATAGTATTTGCACTCTTCAACTTTTCTGCTTATATCATTTTTACTTCTTTTTTCTTAAAGTTCAGTTACTATAGAATTAATAAATTTCTCCATATTAAATAATATTTGTTATACAAGCTCCCTGTGAGTATAGGTCATGGTAAGCTATATTTTTTTCATTTAAAAAAGCTATTATATCTTTGCGTTGATAGTAGGTTAGTGTATTACCAAGAATTATTTTTTTTGCTTGGAAAATATTGATCCATTCATTAATAGAGGGAAGTAAATATTGCTCAATAATTAATATATCAACCTCTATTTTTTCTTTTTTGTTAGGAAGTAATAAACAGGATTTCGATATTAATGCTATTTTTTTCCCTAAAAATGAGAAAAAAAGGACTCCATTCCAATTTATATATTTTTCTATTATATGTGTTCCTATAATTTTCCCTTCAGTGATTATTGCCCAAGAAGTATTGTTAATCCCTTGTGCTTTTAGCCCTTCTTGTATTTGATTAATTACGAATATGGAAAGTCTTTCTTCTCTGCAATCGCTTAAAATTATAGCTTTATTGCCTTTTATTAATGAAGTTATATGATTTTCTTTAAGGCTATATGAGATTATTTTTTGTTGATAATTTTTTTTGTATGTTGTGTGTGTCCAAGATCCCATTAGCAGTATTGAGAGAAAAAAAAAGATAAGTATATAGATAAACCTTCTCTTTTTAATGAAAAAGTAAAAAGTAGTAAGTATTAGATAAGCTGTGATTAACTCTATAAATGATGGGAAAAAAGGACCTAGGCGACAAAAAGGTAGAGATGATATAATTTTGGTTGCTAAGCATATTATTTCTAATAGTTGCTCTGTTATTTTAGCGAAAAAATAACTTAGATTTGTCAAACCACATAGTGAGGTTGCCAATATTGCAAAGGGAATTAGAAGTGTGGTTAATGGAAGAACAACTAAGTTACCCAAAATAAAATATGTTGGTAGATAGTGAAAGTAGTAAATAGATAGCGGCACTGTAGTATATTGTACAGATAGCGATATAGAAATGAGTTTCCAAAAAAACTTAGTAATTAGATTGCGTGGCTCTAAGAAGCTGTAAATCGGTTTATATAGAAGAAAAATTCCTATAAGTGCTAGATAAGAAAGTTGAAAGTTCTGTTCAAAGAGTGCATTAGGGTTGTATAATAGTATAAAAAATGCTGAAGCAAATAGGTTGTTCCAAGAAAATGATTGCCTGTCAAAATAATTGCCAACTTGCATTATTGAGGTCATTATTACAGCACGTAATAATGAGGTTGGAAACCTTGTAATCCATGCATAACTCCACAAAAAGGCTAATAACCCTATAACAAAATATTTTTTACGTCTGCTGTAAAAGTAGCTAAAAAGCCATATTAGCATGTTAATTATTATGCTAACATGTAGCCCTGAAAGAGCTAAAATATGTAAAACCCCAGCAGAGGCGAATGTTTTTTGAGTATCAGTGGATAGATAATTTTTTTCACCAATAAGTAATGCTTGCAAAATTGCTCTATTGCTTTCTTTTATAAAGATTCTTTGTAAACTAATACCGACTTTTTCTCTAAAAAGCTCTAAGTGTTTTTTAATAATAGAGTGAGATGCTTTTTTTATTAAACTAACCTTAGTTGGATTAACATAGCTTCTGTGGTGGATATACTTAAGGGTTAAAAAATGTTGATAGTCAAATGTGTAAGGGTTTTTGGTGGGAGGTATTTTTTGTAACTTACCACTAACTTTTATTAAATCACCACAAGTATAATTCTTTACAGGAGCTTTTTTTAAAAAAACTTGAACATATCCAGTGCAATATTTTTTTTTATCCTTTATGATTACATATTTGAGCTTTAGTGTGAGTTGGCAGGTAGTTTCTTTTTGTTTTATATAAACTAATTTGCCTATATAAGCATTAAACTCTTCACCTATATTGATTATATGAAACTTATTATTTAGTGGATTATTTTTATATGAGTGTAGTACACCAACTATTGAAATACCCAGTAAGCCAATAAAACTGATAGCTTTGCCCAAGCGATCAAAACTGTGGTTTTTTTCTCTTAAATAAAGTAGTAATATATACACTAATAAAACTAGCAAAAATAATAAATGTATTATCAGTATTGGAGGTATTATTCTACAATATTCTAAAACAATTCCTACAATTAGTGAAATTAATAGGCGAAGAAATGGTGTATGAGATATTGAAAACATATAAAAGAGCTCTTAGTAATTGTATTATTTTGTAATAAAAAAATAAGATTAAGATATTTTAACATGAATAAAAAGAGATTCATTTTACGTAATAAAGACGATGCTCTATAAACAGTAGTATAGTTGTTAAGTTTGATACTTTAGTCAAATAGTCAAATAAATGATTGACTTTTGAGTGATGAATAAATATTTGTTTATATTTTATGAAAAAAAACTTTTTTCAACTAGCTATTTTTTTCTTTGTTTTTCTAGGAGTTAATAGATTAACAGAGTGGTATCTTAAACCTAATAGTGATGTTGATACTACTGTTGCTTTGGAGGAAAAAGAAAAAGAAAATTCACCTCAGAGCTTAGAACACTTCAGACAACAGGTTTTAAATACTGAACTAGATAGTGAGTCTCATGTTGTTTTAAAAAATGAAAAAGTAGAGATTACTTTTAGCCCTCTAGGAGCTCGCATTATCTCTGTTAGGCTGCCTGGTTATCATTCATATGATGATATGGACTCAGATCTTGAATTTGTACGCCCAGGGGAGCTTGAGCATACGGTTTCTCTTCCAATAGGTGAGGGTGAGAGTTTCAATAGTAGAGATACTCTTTTTGATGTTTCAATGCAACCTTATGAACTTGATGGTAAGGTTGGGCAAAAGCTTATTTTTACTTACAAACTACCTGGAGAGGGAGAAGAAAAAATTCAGATTTGTTATGTCTTGCTTAATGGTGAATATGGATTGGATTATAATATTAATTGCGAGGGGATTGGTTTTAGAGATGATAAACGTGAATTAAGTGCTACATTCTTGCGTAAAATGCATTGTTTAGAAAAAGACAGTGAGGTTAATAGCAAAGAAGCACTACTCTACTATAGGTCTGAAAATGGTAAGGTTAATTATCTAAGAGGGTCGAAAAAAGAAGATCAGGAGCAATTTGTTGGTAATATTACTTGGATTGCATCTCGTCAGCACTATTTTACTACTGGATTTATACCAAAAACTTCTGTGGATGGATGTCGTTTGGCTATTGACTCTTTATTGGAAGGAGATCAACTAAAGGAATCGGCTGTTCAATTTGTATTAAATGGTAGTTTAATGGAAGAACAGGGTTATTCTTTTCAATTTTATTTTGGCCCAAATAAATACTCTACTTTAGATGGTGTTGCTCAAGACTTTAGAGAAAATCTGTATTTGGGACCTGCTATACTTAAACATGTTAATCGTTATGTTATTCTTCCTATCTCAGAGATGTTAGAAGGTTATATTCCTAACTTCATGATAGTATTTTTAATTATTCTTATGATATTCAAGCTATTACAAATACCATTTAGCTATTATAAGCATATCCTTTCTATAAAAAGAAAGCTTTTGAAACCAAGAATTTTGGAAATAAAGGAAAAGTTTAAAAATGAATCAAACCGTGCTAGTGTTGAAGAAAATGAGTTAAGTAGACGTGCAGGATTGTTTTCACTATGGATATTTTTTGGTATCTTAGTACAAGTACCGATTTTTGGGAGTCTTCTTTCATTTACTAAGTACTTTATTAGCTTCAGACAAGTTTCATTTTTTTGGATAGAGGATATATCTACCTATGACACACTTATAAAATTACCATTTAGGGTTTTTTTTCTAGGAGATCACCTTAGTTTAACCCCTATTATACTATCTTTGGTATCCGTTATTCCATTTTTTTTAAAAAGTGGGGAGGAGAGTTCTGCTGAGCAAGAAATATGTGCTTTACGCTATTTTATTATATTGTTTCCGCTTATTTTTTGGAATTCACAAGCAGCTGCATTTTTAATTTATAGGATTTTTACGCAAATAATTGATTTCATTTTAGAAAAAGTTTTTAAATATACTATTGATGAAGAACCCTTTAAAAAAGATATTAATGAAGCTCTTAAAAAAAATGATGTAAGCTCTGGAGTTTCTCGCTCTCAAGCCAGATTACAAAAAAGGAAAATAGATAAAAGAATAATTTAATAAAAACAATTATCATGAATATGAATAATCAAAAACGAAGTGAATTAGAGTTGATAAGAGAAGAAAAACTAGAACGACTAAAAGAATTAGGCATACCAGTATATCCATCCCTAGGTATTATATCGACCCATACAACCAAAGAAGTGTTAAGTGGAGAGATCAAAGAATCTAATGAGGTTTCCCTAACTGGAAGGATTATGGAGAGAAGAATGATGGGGAAAAGTTGTTTTATTTCGATTCAAGATCAATATGGTAGACTGCAAGTCTATATTAGGCGTGATATACTCTGTTTATCGCAAGATGTACTCTATTATGATGAGCTCGTTAAAAAATTGTTAGATATAGGAGATATCATAGGAGTAGATGGTGAAGTTTTTACAACAAAAACAGGTGAGAGAAGCCTAAAAGTAAAAAAAATAAGCTTATTATCCAAATCCTTGCGTCCACTACCAGATGTAAAAAAAGTAAGTGAAAAGGGTGATAAATCCAATAGCGAAGTAGTACAAGTGTTTAATGATTTTGCAAATCCAGAACAGAGATACAGGCAACGCTATGTAGACCTTATTGTTCATCCAGAGGTTAGAGATATTTTTATTAAGCGCTCCAAAATAATTAAGTTTATACGTGCTTATTTTGACAATAAAGGCTACCTAGAAGTAGAGACACCTATTTTGCAACCAATCTATGGGGGGGCTTCTGCAAGACCATTTGTAACTCATCACAATTCTCTTAAGATGCCTCTTTATCTACGTATATCCAATGAGCTTTATCTCAAAAGATTAATTGTTGGAGGCTACAGCGGAGTTTATGAGTTTGCTAAAGATTTTAGAAACGAGGGAATGTCACGCTTTCATAATCCTGAATTTACACAAGTAGAAGTTTACGTAGCATATAGAGACTATAAGTGGATGATGGGGCAAATGGAGAAAATTTTATTTAGTTTGGTTCAAGAACTTCATGGTTCACAAAAAATTATGGTAGGAGATGATGAGATTGATTTTTCTCTCCCGTGGAAGAGATATACTCTATATGGGGCAATAGAGCATTTTACTGGAATTGATGTTAGCAAAATGGATCAAGATTCCTTGATAAAAGAACTAAAAAAATTGAAAATATCTATACCAGAGTGTGCAGATCGTGCAAAATTAATAGATACAATTTTTGGAGATTGTGTTGAACCTAACTTAATTAATCCTACATTTATTACAGACCATCCTGTTGATATGTCTCCTTTGGCAAAAAGAAAGGCAGAAGAACCTGAGTTAACAGAAAGGTTTGAGGTTATCTGCAACAGAAAAGAGCTTTGTAATGCTTTTTCTGAGCTTAATGATCCAATTGATCAAAGAAAAAGGTTTGAAGAACAAGGCTTACTAGCAAAAAAAGGAGACCAAGAAGCTATGCCATTGGATGAAGACTTTCTACGTGCCCTTGAGTATGGAATGCCACCAACAGTAGGACTTGGAATTGGGATAGATAGACTCACAATGCTACTGACCAATTCACCTTCTATTCAAGAGGTAATATTTTTCCCGCAAATGAAGTTGGAAAAATAGGGTTAATATAATTGTATTTAACGACGAAAAATGAATATAAAAAACTCAGCTTTATTTTTATTAATTGTTCTATCCGCATTTGCTATTAGTGAGGTTTTGCATATAATCAGAAAAAAAAATATAAAAATTTAATATTTGAGGTTAAAAAATGAAATAAAAGTGCTGTATAGAAACTAAGGCAGAGTAGTAAATATTAATGTTGTTATGGACAAAATTGCAGGACAGCACTAATATGTGCAGTAGTAAAAAGTAACAGGTAAGTAGTTATTAATAGATATAGTAGCAGATATGGTACTACAGTTTTAGTCTGTGTTGTATTTTGTGAGTACAAAGAGTTGGTAGAGTATTTAGTAGAAATTGGCGTTGATTTTAACAAAAAAGAAAAAAGTGTATTAATAGATCACTAATGTTATTTTCATTTTGTGGTAATAAAGATATTGTGTGGTTGGTAATAAAAGTAGGAGCAATAATTGAGTATAAAATGGCATTAAGGCTTTTGATTGGGAAATAAAGCACAACAGAAAAGATGTCGTATCTCTTCTAGGGAGCTTTGTTATTTAAACTAATAATTTTACCATAAGATAAATTATAAGCCCTCCATTTTTTATTAATTGTTTAAGAGGTGATTTTCATGTTCTGGTATACTGCACTAATATCTTCTTGGATTTCTAGAGCCTCTAGGAGCTTTTCAATTTTTTGTCTTTTAGAGGTTTCTACTCTTATTTCTTCCTGCTGTGGAATGTAGTCAACAGAACATTTTTCTATTATAGAGATAAAATCTTTTAGGAAGTTTTCTACGTATTTGGCTTCAGAAAGTGGGCAACTAAAGTAGTACTTATTATCAATTTGCTCAAACTCATCTACTCCAGAATCAATAAGATTTAGAAGTAACTCCTCCCAGTTAAACTTTGATGTTGGGGAGAGGATAAAAGATTTTTTACGTATAAATAGATGTGATAGTGCATTTTGCCCAGCCAATTTTCCTCCATGCTTTGTTAAAATACTCCTAACTGCAGAAATTGTTCTATTTTTATTATCACTTAATACCTCAATTATAAGAGCTACACCACTAGGTGCATATGCCTCATAAATCCACTCCTGCCTCTCTGTTGATGTTTCTTTGCTCATTCCACGTTCAACTGCTTGCTCAATTTTGCTTTTGGGGACATTAGCACGCTTGGCTTGTTGTATGGCTAATTGTAGCTGATGGTTATTTGTTGTTCCATTCTCTCTTACAGCTACCAAAATATCTCTTATTAAACGAGTTCTCTCTTTATTTTTAGTGGCATCTTGAGAAGCTTTTCTTCTCTTTATATTTGCCCATTTACTATGTCCTGCCATGATAATACAAAACTACATAAGTTTTTGGACTTTTTCATGAATAATAATAATTTAAATGATTTAACCTTTTATCTCCATTAACCCTTGGGCATATTTAATGAAAAACCAGGTCGCTTTTCTATAATAGGGATTCTTTTATTTGAAGTTTGCAACAATTTAATAACAAAGCCCTAATAAGTAATTGTTTTAACAATTACTTATTAGGGCTAAAAACATACTACCTACTATTTAGATGATTGAGTTTTTAAATATGATTTACGTGCTGAAAAATTTTTTCGAAATTCTTCTTCTTCAGTTGCTTTTACATAATCAGGTAAGAGAGGATGATTTATAAAGCTTTTATAAGATTGGAAATCTCTTGAAGAGCAACAACATTTACAATGAGTTAACCAACTAGGAAAGGGAGCCCATATTAATTCATTTGACATGTATTTATATATGAATTCTTCTACTGTTAACTTTTCTTTATAAACGTCTCCTTGTTTTGTGGATGATAATGGATCAATTTTTAAAAAACAATTTTCACTTTTTCTTAAAAAAAGAACGGCATGTTTACGCTTATCATCCATCCCTACTAATATCCATGCCTTATTTTTCATTTCTTCAATTACTTTTTCTCTAGCCTTGGTTGTTGCTTTATCTATATTCATTGTTTTATTGAAGTTCTCTATATAGTAGCTAAGAAGCATACCTAAAGAAGTAAACTTTAACCCATATTGTTCTCCAAATCTACGGGCAACACTTGGAATTAAAATACCTCCATTCAAATTTAAAAATTGCCAATTATACACACACCGATGTAAATCATCTTTAGGAGAGTTAAATTCTTCTTCCATAAGGTTCTCAAGAGATTTTTTATTAACTCCATTAATCACCCCCTTGCTATCAGTAGTAAAAATCTCTTGATTAATCAACTCATCGTAGTTATATTGAAACTTAGACATCCTTATCCCTTGATAATCATTTTTCAAATCTTTTAGTGGATACTTATTATAAATATTAAATTCATCTAATAAATGTTCTTTTCGCATATTGGAATAATCAACAAAATCCTTAAAATTATATAAGTCTACAAGAGCAAGAGGGTGTTTGTCTATGGTTAGGTCATAGTGCAATAAAGAAAATAAACAAGCAACAGTATTTACTGAACAAAATGAGCTTTGAGCTCCTTGTTTATAGAAGGTTTTGTTGAAAAGTTCAAAAGTTCCACTGCTAAATGTGTCTTCATTATCTTTGTAAACAGCCCAAAATTTTTCTCTATTATAGTTGGAAGATAATTTATTATTAAAAGTCCATATTAATTCATCTATAGTTGATATGGCAGGACTAGTTTCATCTTTGTTTGTATTGCTTGTGCTTGCAGTAAGCTCACTACTACAAAAAAGTATAGCACAAATAGATGAATAGAATGATGTTGATTTAGATTTCATGGTAAATTAGATTAGGTATAAATTAAATATATCCGTTACGAATACATACACATAGTTGGACACAACTATAAGTTAAACTAAAGCATAACCAACAAAGAATCTAAGTGATTTTTGTTCTCAAGTAGCTGGGTTTTTATTAACAACTTTTTTAATAATTAAATCATAGCTTTAAACGACTTAAGGATTTTTAGAAAAGCTTTTGCTTAATTCAAAATCCCCACAAACAAATACTTTGTCTTCCTATTATTAATTTTAAAAAGTTATATAAAGTACGATTATTTGATCATATTTGTACATTTAATTAAAAATCCCATCCCTTATTAGCTGAAGATGAGGAAAACTTACTTCCTTTTGGTTTAAAGTTTTTTTTATAGTAAGAAGATAAACTACGGCCATATTTAGAAAAATATGATTTAGGTAAAAATCCAAATGAAGGGATGGCATAAGAAATGCTTTCTCCAGATTCATCAGCAATTAAAGAAGACTCATTCAGAACATGAGTTATGTGAGGAAATTTAGTCTTAAAATAAGAATAACTGCCATAGTGAGTTTCAAAAAACGAAATTCTATTATTAAATTGTCCCTCATTAAATTTCTTTAAATCAATTAAATGAGCGCCAAAAGGATATAATTTATTTGCTAGATCAGTCAACAAGGGTTTTTTCTGAACTAGAACTTCATTTTTGTAATTGCTTAATTTTTTTTTACTATTTTCTAATTTATTACTTTCCACTTGCCTACGAATAGATTTTATTATTGTATGAATAGCTGCTTCATCAATTTGAAGGAAACTATCATTATAGGCTTTAATAATTGCATTACTAGATATTGGTGATAATAAGCAAAAATCACTTGTGAATAAATGCTTACTTCCTTTATTTTTAACATCCATTAATAAATCATTCAACTTGTTGGATCCAAAATAGCAGGAATAAACAATAAATAAACAACAACCTAGGATTCTTGCTTCATTTATAGCTCTACTAAGAGTTTCTGGTTTAACTCCTCCTACTATCCTAGGCTCTTTATCCCATCCATGTCCAAGCCAAAGTACCGAAAAAGGACTATCATTATTTTTTTTAATTATATTTTAGAAAATTTTTTGTACTGAACACCTAAAATCGTCATCACAAACTAGTCCTATTTTTATATTATTAATTTTTTTAGGTTCTAAGGCACTAAAGTTAATAAATTCGTCGAGATTAGTTCCTTTCTTTTTAAAAAGTAGGAAAGGACTCTTTTGACCATCAATACGATTACCGTAAATTACATATTTTTCACTTAGAATAAGTCTTAATTCATTTATCCAGGGAAGCATTGTAAGGTGAGCTATACCTGACAATGATGAATCATATTCATATATTATTATCTTCCTTTTAATTTTGTTGTGTGTATGTAATAATTTGATTTTTTTCTCTGCGATTAAATCAGAAACTTTTTTGTCTATAATAGAAAACTGGTTAGTATAAGCCAAAACTAATTTTTCACAATGCTCTACTAAATTTATTTCATGGGATCCTCTTTCTATTTTTCTCTTTAGAGAACACAACTTTCTAACTGTTCTAAAATGAGCGAGCATGTTTTTTTTGAAACTTTCATCATATCCAATACAGATACCATTATTACCACCAGCATTTTTTATTGATCTTAGAACTTTACTATGAATTGCATCACGTAGCCCTTTTGGTATCTTTTGTCCAATGGCTAAAATAAGGTCTGCCTCCTGAAGAACAGCACAAAGCAAAAAACCAAAAGTAGGATCAGCTTCAAACTCTTTGCCATTATCTGCAAGAACAAGAACGGTATTGTGTCTTGCTGTTGTAGAATTGGAATTACTGTTATTTGTACTTGTTCCTATAATCTTGCTATATCCACAAATATGTATAGAGAGAGCCATATAAAGCTTTAGATTTTTCATGGTTTTATTTATAAATTTATTTTATGCAAAAGTATAAAAAAAGACACAAAGCTTTGTTGAAAAGTAAGCTTATCAATCAATAGAATATTATTATTCTCTCAAAAAAAGTAAATTAATATTTTTTCTTTATTATTTTGCAAAAAAAATGTGAATGCTTCCTTCAGAAAACACACTACATAGTTTGGTAATTTGATTATTTACATCGCTGATTCATTAGGGTAGTGTTTCTGTAAAAAGTTCCCCTATAGCCATACTTATCAGTTTAGGTTCTTTAATCTAATCCAAGTTAGGTTATTAGGTCGTAAGATGTTATTATAGGATTTTTAAAAAAATTTAGTAGATGTGAACGTGTCATACTGTTTAACTTTTAAATTTATAATTAATTATGACTTACAATAAACTCTTTTTAGCTATACTAGTATGCTCCTGGCAACAAATAAATGCTAACTCCTCATCTAACTAGTTCTAAAAAACAAACACAACAATAACAATGCACCACTTACACTAAGTATACAATATATTTAGTAGGAAGTAGTCAATGATAGTTGTATGATTTTACAAAAAGCATGTAATTTATCGCAACACAAAAAAGGTATTGCTTTATTTAAAAACGAAACCAAAGAAATAGAAAAAAAAGAAGCATAAAGTTTCAAGAAAAAGAGAGCTTTTTTACTAAATGCTTAAACTTTTTTGTTGATTACTCAAAGCTTCTGGGATAAATTGCAAAGTCTCTAAAATATTTAATATTAAACGTTTTTCTGGAATTCTCATCGCCCAAATATTCTGCCCAATTCTATTAGCAACAATGGACACATGATTTTGATTTTAGCTTTATTTTATTATTTTGTATTTTATCATTTTCTAATGCCATGACTAACGTTAAGGCATTTTTCATCATCTCTACTATGCATTGATCCTAAACTTCCATTGGATTGCTTAAGATATATGCCTTTTTCTTCTAATTTTTTTCAAATCACTGTTAAAGCCTAAAAAGAGCAAAGGCTCAAATTGCACTTTTAGTGCATGGCAGAGTAAAATATTGTAAATATTGCGATTTTATTAAAAAGTTAAACAGTTTTGTTGGGCTGTAAGTGGATTAAAGCTTAAAATTGTATTCGCCCTGTCCAAAACGCACTTTAGTGTGCTTTGTTTTTGACTTATTGTTAATCTTATTATGAAAAAAAATAAAAAGTCGATAACTCTTTTTTTTATATATCTATATTGTTTTACTATTAATGTAAATGGTGTCTTTGATTCTTCTTGTTTGGCAAATTATAGTTTAGGAAAGGTAGCTTTTAAGAATGCGGCAAAATATGGTTTCAAAAAAATAGTAGAAATACTAATATACGGAGGAGCAAACGTTAATGATAGAGATAACCTTGGAGGTACAGCTATTATGTGGTCATCAATTAATTGTAGTAGAAGTACTATTAGTTGGTTGTGCTAAAGTTAATGAGGGAGATAATGATGGCTTTACAGCTTTAATGTTGGCATCAATAAAAGGTAATACGGAAGTAGTAGAAGTACTAATAAATGGAGTAGCAAATGTTAATAATAGAAATAATTATGGAGAGACAGCTTTAATGTTTGCAATAATAAAAAATAAAAGCAAGGAGTGTATAAAATTGCTAATAGAAGCTAAATCAGACCTTTTAGACATATTTGCGCAAATGAAAAAATATCCAAAATAGATATATTCAAACGTATTCCTAAAGGAGTAGTGATGACCAAAAAGCAGAAAAGAGACTTAGAGAATATAAGTGGTTATAAACATAAAAAAGAAATAGGTGAAATATTACTTCCTTATTTTGCAAACACCAAAAGGTATGGAAAAGATGTAGTACTTGAAATTTATAATTATTTATTCACACCCCCTTACACAGAAACAAAACTAAGTACACAGTTAATGGAAGAACTAAATTCAAAAGAAATAATTCCTTTTGAGCAAAACAGTATCAAGACAGTTGAAGTTTTATATCGCTATTGCAATTTCACTACAGACATAGTGGCCGAAATAATTAGTTATACAATTGCTCCTTGTCGTAGGGAGCTACTTCGAATCACATTAAAACAGTAACATAACAAAGTAGTGATTTATAATAAACCAAAGCAACAGCAAAAAAGAAGCATAAAAACACCAGACAAAATAACCTTTTTTTAAACTCCTAAACTTGGTATTTGATTACTCAAAGCTTCTGGGATAAATTGCAAAAACCTATAAAATATTTAACATTCAACTTTTTTCTAGAAATTTTCATTGCCCAAACATTCTGCTCCATTAGTTTTTTAGATAAAAAGCATGTTATTTTAAAAGGTTTCTTTTGTTCATTACCTCAGGACTCTGTATCGTTGAAAGAAAGATTACATCTTTAATAGGATTCTCTAACTGTTTCTTTAATACCTCATTTAGCAGAGATATGAGGATATCTTTATTTTTATCTGTACCAAATAGCCTAAAGCTTCCTTATACCTCTAGCTTTCTTCCTATAGAGCCCACATTATCGAGGAAACTTGCAACAGAAGTATTATTCTTTTGGAAGAGTTCTTGCTTTATCTCTAGTGTCAGCTTGAAATATTGCAGAGCTTCTTCAGTCTACCCAAATCTCTTTTAATAAGACCCTTATTATTAAATGAGGAGGCAGTGTCAATTTTTTTGCTGTTGCTTTTTTTCTTACCATATTGCTATAGCTATTTTTATATAGACCATTTCCTTTTTTGCGTTGACCTATATTAGATTCTATAATATCATAAGTACTTACTCCTCTAAGAGACCATCAAATAGATCGCTGAATTTTAATTTTTTTCTCATTTTCTTCTTCTCTAAAATTAAGTGTTAAGTGTTTTTTAGGATTTTTTCCGCCTCGGACTTGCTGACTAGACCTGCTTTTACAAGCTTCTCTAAAGTTTTTTTTTCACCCTCTTCCAAACCTTCAGCCTTGCCTATATCTCTTCCTTCTGCTCTTCCTTCTGCTCTTCCTTCTGCTCTTCCTTCTGCTCTTCCTTCTGCTCTTCCTTCTGCTCTTCCTTCTGCTCTTCCTTCTGCTCTTCCTTCTGCTCTTCCTTTGGCTGTACTTG
>PJEL010002108.1_pt1 | contig 18749 bp, 18 predicted proteins | sample 1853271 | NCBI WGS metagenome assembly PJEL01 (sample SAMN08108733, study PRJNA415343) | Invertebrate metagenome, whole genome shotgun sequencing project. | host: Globobulimina | place: Sweden: Gullmar Fjord | collected 2015-08
CGACTGTTAAGGCACTTATCCCCGCAGGGGTACAAAAAGAGTCCAGTGTCCTTATTTAAAATTACAGAGGCTCTGGGTTAGATCGTGAGCAGTGTGTTAATTTCTCCCCATCTTCTGTCAAGTTCGCTGTTGAATGATTGTATGAAGTCAGTAATATTGACCTCGATAAATGGACTATGTTGTTCCTGGATGAGAATCCAGGCAAATGATCCGGCAATATCAGCTTGGGGGGTATCTTCTCCCATACCTATTCCCCTTTCTTTTGCAAAGAGATCGGCCAAATGAACAAGGGCTATTAACAGAAGGTTGTTTTTTGCTTTTTCTGGTTTGTGATGGAGCAGCATAACTTCCTGGTATGGTTTGGGAAACCCAAGTTTTTCTCCCAACCAGGCTCCAGCCTGGCAGTGGTCGGAGCTCATGAACTCTTTTTCAACATCGCAGATATTTTGCTGGATAAATTGAGGCCTGAGCAACTGTGGATAAAAATCTGGTTGTTGTTGGTCCATGGCCAATTTGCCAAGATCGTGAAAGAGACCGGCAAGGTAGATATCTTCAGAGATGTTGAGACGTATTGTCTCTTTCAGCAGCTCGGCAATACGCCCGACAACCACAGAATGAAGCCAGAAAGATGTAACCAGCTGGTCAAACCCGCCGAATGCTGATTCGTCCAGGTGCTTTACCTTTTCCGCCTCTTCCTCTACAACTTCTTGAAGATGTTGAATACCCATGGTGATCATGGCATGGGGGATGGATGTAACATCGGTTGTGCGGCGATAAAAAGAAGAGTTGGCCTGCTGAATAATCTTGGCGGACAACATGGGGTCACAGCAGATAAGTTCGGAAAATTTTCTGGTGTCCTCGCATTCACCTGCCAAATAGGGCAAAAGGGTGGAAGTCACCAGTGGGTTGATAGCCAGATCTATATTGGCCTGAATGCGCCTGCAGAGTTTTGTCCGGGCCACAACCTGTGTTTTAGGGATCTCGGGCAAGTCGGAAAGATCAATTTGCGGTGGCGGTGATGGTGCAGTCGGAGGAGCTGGGCTGGCTTTGGGCTTTGTTGGAGCAGGCTGTGGGACAGGTTTTTTCTTCTTTGGCGTATCCGGCTTTGCTTGAACAGGAGGTGCTGTGGGGGCAGCGTCCTTGCTCGGTGGTAGGCCTGCCGAGAGATCGCTCATTCGTTTATTGGCTGCAATCAGGCGTGTTACCAGAATTTCGCAAAAACGTCTGTAAAATTTAAGCTGCAGAAAAACCGAGGCCTGGTTCAGGATATCGGGTTCAACCATTAAAATATATGATTCACTGGTTGTCCTTACTCCGGCTGTTCGTTTGGTTTCCGAAACAAGGGCCATCTCTCCGAAGGTGGCGCCTGTGGTCAGGGTCGTCAATTCTATAGGTTTGCCATCCTGGGGGGTTACAAAAACAGAAACATTTCCCTTAACCAGAATATAAAAGACTTTTTCCATGGTCTCTTCTTTGATGATCAGAGTTCCTTGCGGCACCTTCAGCCAGCGGCTGACAGTAAGCAGTTGTTTGAGCTCATGGTCATCAAAGTCATTGAAAAAGGCAATTTTTCTTAAAAAATTAACCTGCTGCTCGAAGATGGCTTTTTTGTCCTGTTTCTGCTTCATCGTTGCCTATTTTCCCTAATTTTTCAAATGCATGCAAAAAGTTTTAACTAACTCGGAATGTAACTATTCAGCAGTGCTTCAGGTGTCCGCGTTCAGGATGACCAGTAATACATCGGTATGCTGGGCAGCCTGAACGCGGACAGATGGGGTGCTGCTGGATAGTTACCTATTTTCCTATGCAAAATTGCTCAAATATCAGATCCAAGATGTCTTCTGTTGTGGTTTCGCCAATGATATCGCCGAGCTGATCAAGAGCTGTCTGCAGTTCAATGGCCAGCAAGTCAGGGGGAAGGTTGATTGTCAATCCTTCATTCAGGCGTTTGGCAGCGTTTAATGCTCCTTCAAGTGCACGATGCTGCCTGACATTTGGTACGCATTCATGGCCCGGATCCCAATCCGCCTCACCGGTAACCGTGGTAAAGAGAGTGTCTTCCAGGTCGGCGAGGCCCTCATGGGTTTTTGCTGAAAGAAAGACCTGGGTGGCATCGGGAAAGGACTCGCTGAAAGATTCCCTGTTCGGTGAGGCCACATCGATTTTATTGACCACCAGTAACAGCGGTTTGTTCTGAATGGATTTGTACAGATCGGTGTCTTCATTGGTAATTGGTTGCGAACCATCGCAAAGCATCAGCACAAGGTCTGCCTCTGAGAGCTTTTCCCGTGCCCGTTGAATACCGATTTCCTCGACCTCTTCAGCGTTGTCTCGGATGCCGGCGGTATCAATGACCTGCACCGGCAGGCCTTTTATGTCCAGGCATTCTTCAATGGTGTCTCGAGTGGTGCCCGGAATTTCAGTGACAATGGCTCGGTCTTCTCGGAGCAGGGCATTCAGCAGGCTGGATTTACCCACATTTGGTTTGCCCAGGATGATTACTGAAATACCTTCCCTGAAAATTTTTCCATGGTTAGCGGAGTTAATGAGCCGTTGCAATGGACTGATGATGTCTTTTTCCAGCTGGTTGGTCATTGCCTCAGGGTTAATGATCTCAACATCATCATCAGGAAAATCAATGGCAACCTCAATAATGGCCCGAAGCGATATCAAGGAGTGACGTATTTGGGCAATAATGTCACGTAATCCACCACCAAGCTGGGACATGGCCATATCCAGGCCTTCGTGGGTTTTCGCTTGCAAAAGCTCAATGACGGCTTCTGCCTGGGTGAGATCTATGCGCCCGTTTAAAAAAGCGCGTTTGGTAAATTCACCGGGATTGGCCAATTCGGCCCCCAGTGAAACAATGAGGCTGAGGATTTTTTGAAGCACCAGATAGCTACCGTGGCAGTGAATTTCCACGATATCTTCACGGGTATATGTTTTGGGAGCCCGCATGAAAACGACGAGAACTTCATCAACGGGCTGTTTCGTCTGGGGATTGGTTATCCAGCCATAGATGAGTCGATGGCTGGTAATTGGGGTTTTGCTGTTATGGACAGAAAAAATCTTGTTCAAGATCGGCAGAGACTCACTGCCGCTTATACGAATAATGCCGATGCCGCCAGGGCCGGGTGGCGTGGCAATAGCGGCAATGGTGCTGTCGTCGATGGATTGTGATGTGGTGGTGAAATCGGTAGTTTTGAGCATACCAGAGTTTAGCATTTAACAGGAAAAACATAAAATCTTTTTTGAGCAGTCTCACCATTCACAATTTTAATGTCGAAATCCCGCAAGCTCGCTTAGCATCGACGTTCGATGTTCGACGCTTATTTTTTTTTCTTCCTCGGCCCTCTTCTTCTGTTTCGTCCTTTTCCAGGCAGATAAATGAGGATTTTTTTGAAAAGACCTTCACCGACACTGCGACTACGTATGGTTTTGTCATCTTGAAGGACAAGGTGGACGATACGTCGTTCTGCCGGATTGAGCGGGGCAATGGAGCGTGTTTTTTCAGTTTCTTTCACTTCTTCGGCTAGTTTTAAGGCCAGTTCCTGCAGCTCTGTTTTGCGCCTTTCCCTGAATCCTCCGGCATCAATGGAGAAAATGATTTTTTCAGGGAATTTTTTGCCGATAATTTTGCGCATCAGATATTGCAGGCTGTCAAGAACCTGGCCGTCACCGGTGGTAATATCTTCGACAAAGTCTCCGGTAATATGAACATTGGCCTTGTTGTTCTCGCCTTCTTCTACGGTGATTTCCGATGGAAAATCCATCAGGGAGAGAATCAGACCAAGATCCGTTTTTATCTGCTCGGCAATTTCAGGAGTCAGCGGAGCTGGTGGCTCCTGGTTCCGCCGTCGTGGTTCTCGTTTTTGCGGTTTTTTTACTTTTTCCGGAGCCGTTGGCTTTTTGTCCTGCTCGTCAGCAGCCTCTGCGGCAGCCTTATCTGTTGTCAGCGGGGCAGTTGCTGCCGGTTGTTGCTGCTTTTTATTATCTGTTGCCGCAGGGGTGCTTGCCTTGCTGCTGTCTGAATCAGAAGACTCCGGCTCAGGTTTTGGCTCGGCAGGCATATCTTTTGGGGCTACCAGGATGCAGGCCTTTTTTTTGCACAGGCCGAAGATTCCCGAAGAACCGGTTGAGATTATTTCTATGTCGAGTTTCTCACGGGCAACATGCATTTTGGCGCATGCCTTGGTGATGGCCTCGTCAACGTCTTTTCCTTTAAATTCCAATTTGGTACGCATTATTTATTCTCCAAATAAACAAATGGCTGACTGCTTAAAATCTACTCGTTGATTTTCTCAAACATCAATCCGGTGATTTATTAATGGCGTACTGTTGGCCAATGGATAAGAGGTTGTTGAGAAACCAGTAGAGTACCAAACCAGAAGCAAAGTTAAGAAACATGAAGGTGAAGACAACTGGTAAAAACATCATGATTTTGGCCTGGGTGGGGTCCATCGCAGTGGGGGTCATTTTTTGCTGCAGAAACATGGAGGCTCCCATGAGCAGGGTCAGCACCGGTAAGCCGCCGAGATAAGGAATATCCACCCCGATGAAGAGTCGGTCAGGGGCGGAAAGATCGGTGATCCACAGCATGAATGGGGCGTGACGCAGCTCAATTGTTTGCAGCAGGACCTTGTACAGGGCAAAAAAGATGGGAATCTGCAGCACCATGGGCAGACAGCCTCCCAGCGGATTTACCTTATACGTTTTGTAGAGCTGGATCATCTCCTGGTTCAATCTGTCTTTGTTGTCGGCGTATTTTTCCCGAAGCTTTGCCATTTTCGGCTGCAGCTTCTGCATGGTTTTCATGGACTTCATACCCTTGTGGGCAATGGGCCAGAAAAGAATCTTGATAATGACGGTGACCAGAATGATGGCCCAGCCGTAATTATGAATGTAGCCATACAGAAAATTAAGCAGGGCAAGCATTGGTTTGGCCAGGATGTCAAACCAGCCGAAGTTGATAATTTTGTCAAGGGTGTAGCCGTCAGCGGTGAGGGTGCTGAGCTTTTTCGGGCCTAAATAAATGGTGTAGGAATACCGTTTCTGGCTTTGGGGGGGCAGCAACACAACATCGCCGCTCAATACCGTTGCAACCGTGTCTGTGCCTGAAAGGGTAAATCGTGCTGTGGCCGGACTTTTATCATCTGGAATCATAGCGGTCATAAAATAGGTGTCTTCAAAGGCCACCCAATCCAGTACGCCATTGCGAATTTGCTCACCATCTACCAGGTCATCCAGTTTAATTTCCTCAAGCCCTTCACTGGTATGGAGGGCAGGTCCCTGGAAGAGAAATGCATTTTTAGTCCCACCGGTGGAAAATGGCTCGTTAGTCATGGCCAGGAAGGGAGCCCCCTGGAGCTGATGCTCAGTGGAGGTGTTTTGCACGTCAATGGTCAGATGGACGAGGTAGTTATCTTCTGAAAATGTCATGGTTCTGATCATTTTCATTCCTGAAGAAAGTTGACTGGTCAGGGTCAGAGAGGAGTCGGAACCTGTCACTGCAAGGGCCTCTTTATCTGTCTGGAAAACCGGTACAACTGATTTTTCAGGCTCCGATCCCCATGAGAAAAAGAGAGGGAGTTGGGCCGGTAATTCGGTTTTAATAAGCTCTTTCAGGCCGGAGGCCGGATCGAGTTCTTCGTTATATTTTTTGAGCTTAAAGCTTTTAATGCCACCGCCATTTTCTGAAATTACGGCGGAAAACAGGCTGGTCTCTACAGGAATATCCTTGCCCATTCTTACTGGTGCCATTGCTGGAGCTTGCGCAGGGGCTGTCAGGCTTGCCTGCCCCGTGGACGACAGTATCGGCTGGGTGCTGGCGATAGATGGGCTTTTTCCACTTTCCTCAACCTGTTCGGTGGTCTGCGCTGTCTGTTGCGGTGCCTGGGGAGGGAGAAAAAAGTATTGGTAGCCTAATAAAATAGCGAGCGATAGCACAATGGCTATAAAAGCTCTTTGGGTATCCATGGTTGATTCCTTGTTGGGTTGAGCGCTTATTTTTTTACGGGGTCGTAGCCACCGCGGCTGAATGGGTGACAGCGAAGTAAACGGCACACTGCCAGCCAGGAGCCTTTTAATGAACCATGCTTTGTTATAGCTTCAATGGCGTAGTTGGAGCAGGTCGGCAAAAAACGACAGGTGGGCGGAAACATGGGCGAAATGCCCTGCTGGTAGAGTCGAACAAGAAAGAGCAGCAACTGTTTCATGATAATCCGCCCACTTTTGCACGGTTCATGGTTTCAGGAAATTACCAGGTGGGGAAGATCCTCACGAGGACAGGGAAGAGTCGTGCTTAAAAAGCGGTAAGATAAGCTGGGCAACTTCCCGGGGAGAAGAGGGGCGAAATCCTTGGCGGACAGCAAATACTACGTCGGATGGAGGAGAGATAAATTGTTTATGTAAACGATAAAACTCTCGTATGATTCGTTTGATCCGGTTTCGCCTATACGCCTTTTTTACTCCATGAACACTGATGCCGAGTCTGTTAGTCTCGCTGCCGTTAGGGAGGTAAATGAGGCTGAAATTGTTCCCTCGAATACGTTTTCCCTGTCGGTAAACAGCCTGATACTCAGCGGATTTGGTGAGTAGGGCTAATTTTGGCAGCGTAAAACGGACGTCTCCCTTTCCTGGCACAGTTTCTGGCTTAGCAGGAGAGGCGTGCTCGGCCCCTTGCGCGGCGACGGTTGATGATGGCCCGTCCTGCTTTGGTCTTCATTCTGGCGCGAAAGCCATGGGAGCGGCTGCGTTTAATGTTGCTAGGCTGAAAAGTACGTTTACTCATAACGATAGTCCTTAATGAAAAATTTTGGCCAGCTTTTGTTGGCCCTCAGTATAATGAAAGGAGGAGTTTGCAGGATATTTTCCTGTTCCAAATGTGGAACTGCAAACCTTCCTCATAAAAGTCACTCGCAAAAACAGAATTTGACAAAATAGCATTGTCCAACGTCGTTGTCAACAGCAATTACTTGCTGTCGTTGTCCTTGTCAAGAGCGAATATTTTTCTGGTGAAATCGAGCTTTCGCTTTTTTTCTTTAGTGTCGTGGGTTGTTTTCAGGAACAGAATGGGGTCGTGGAGTAATTTGTTGACGATTGCTCCGGTCATTTTTTCCAGCGATTTTTGCTGTTTTTTGGTGAGGTCGAAATTTGAAATGGTCTTTGCTAGTTCCGCTTTGGCAATGGAATCTGCTTTGCTGCGCAGGGCAGAAATGGTGGGGGTAAGCTCCATGTCATCAAGCCACTGTAGAAATTTCAGCACCTCTTCGATGACAATCTTTCCGGCCCGTTCCGCCTCCTGCTCCCGTTCGGATTTGTTGGACTCAACAACATTGCTGAGATCATCTACATCGTAGAGATAAATATTTTCCAGATCGTTGATTTTGGGGTCAAGGTCGCGGGGTACTGCAATGTCGATAAGGAAGAGAGGTCGGTTTTTTCTCTCTTTCATAATTGGTTTAACATCTTTCTGGGTGAGGATCAGGCCGCTTGCCCCGGTGGAACTGACCAGGATGTCAACTTCCTCCATCTGGTCGTGGAGTTCGGTGAGTCCCACGGCCTTCCCGTTAAAACGGTTGGCCAGCTTGATGGCATTTTCCAGGGTACGATTGGCAACAATTACCTCGGAAATACCCTGGTTGACAAGATGCTCTGCGGCAAGCTCAGCCATTTCTCCTGCGCCAACCAGCAGTACTGATTTACCTTTAAGCTTACCGAATATTTTTTTGGCAAGTTCCACTGCCGCATAGCTGATGGAAACGGCACTGCCGCCGATATTTGTTTCGGTGCGGATACGCTTGGCAACGGAAAATGCCTTGTGCAAAAAGCGGTTTAAGATAACGCTGGTGCAGTCCCGGTCAGCGGCGTTGCGATAGGCATCTTTGAGCTGACCGAGAATTTGAGGCTCACCGACCACCATGGAGTCAAGGCTTGCCGCCACCCTGAAAATATGAGTAATTGCCTCTGCTCCCTGGTGCAGGTAGATGAAGTTGTCGATCTCTTCTTCACTGACAGAGCTTGCCGCAAAAAGAAATTTCTTGATGGCCCGGATAGTCTCTGCCGGGGTTGAGCTTTTGAAAATAACTTCAACCCGATTACAGGTCGACAAAAAGCAAAATTCTTCACAGCCCGGGATCTCTTTCAGGTTTCTGAAAGGCGCTTCATTGTCATCTGAAAAAGCTAGCTGTTCCCGCACCTCTACCGGTGCGGTCTTGTGGTTTACCCCAAGAACCAGGATTGAATCAACCGACATACGAATGCTCTCCCGGTAGTAAAAAGGTCACACCCCACAGGGTGAAGAGTACAGCGGCAAAGCCGATGATGGAAAGAATAGCGGCTCGTTTTCCGTGCCATCCTGCCACAAAACGTTGGTGCAGCATAGCCGCGTAGAGAAACCAGGTGATAAGTGACCATGTCTCTTTAGGATCCCAGTGCCAGTATGCTCCCCAGGCCTGCTTGGCCCAGAATGATCCGGTGATGATTCCCACAGTGAGCAGTGGAAAGCCGATGGTCAGGCAGTGCTGATTCAAGCTGTCCAAGGCATCAAGGGAGGGAAGCCGACTGAAGAAAAGGCCAAATCTCTTTTTTTTGAGTTCCCGTTCTTGCAGAAGGTACATAACGCCACTGCAAAAGGCCATGGCCAGAAAACCGTCGGCCATAATGGCAATGCTGGCGTGTATTGGCAGCCACGTGCTTTGCAGGGCTGGTGGTAGTTCGGCGATACTGGTTGATGACAGTGAGGCAATGATCATCAGGGCCAGGATGAGCAAGGAAACAAAGGTGCCGAAGTTTTTTACCTGGTAGCGCCAGCGAAAGGAGAGAAAAGCCCAGGTCATGGACCAGGCGAAAAAGGAAACCGTGTCGTGATGGGTGGTAAGGGGCGTGTGGCCGGCGGCCACATAGCGGCTGATAATTGTCACCGAGTGCATGACCCCGGCCCCAAAAAGAACGCAGCGGGCAGTGGCGCGAAACTGCTTGTTCTGGCTAGCAAAAAAAGCAATATAGGTTGCAGTGGCTAAAATGTATAAGATGAATGTAAGGGAAAAAAGCATTCAGTTGTTCTCCAGTAACTATCCCCAGCATACCCCAAGGGCACTTCCTGCGGGCGCCCATCTGTCCGCCCTGAGCGCGAACACCTGGATACTGCTGAATAGTTACATTCCGAGGTTTTTACTTATTTCGCAAAAAAATGTTAAGAATCTAAAATATTCCGTAAAGGAATTTCCGTGTCAAGGGTTGAGTTGACATGGTCGCTCAAAGCAGACCAATTTTTTTCTCGGACCCACTTAATCATATCCTTGTGGAGTAAATTTTCAAAAAGAATTTTATTTTTTTCGTGGGGCATCCCCATATCCAGCACAATCGGCCGAAGGCACCCAAGGATTTCCAGCAACCGGGCATGGTCATCGGTATATTCTTTTTCCATGGATTGCCGCAGTTGTTTTGCTAAAGCAGGGCTTTTCCCGGCAGTTGATATGGAAATAGTCAAATCTCCACGCCGCACCGTGGCCGGCAGAATAAAATTACACCATTTAGGTACATCGGCAACATTTAAAAGAAGGTTGTTTTTTTCCGCTTCCTGAAAAACAGCTTCTTGCACTTTGGTATCATCTGTTGCGGCAATAACCAGAAAAGCCCCGGCAAGGTCACCTTCCTGGTAGCCACGCTGGGTCCACTGGATGCTTCCATTGGCAGCAAGGGTGCTTAAAATGTCTTCAAGCTCCGGGCTGATGACCGTGACTTTGCCCTTGTTGGTTAAAAGAGACTGGGCCTTTCGTGCCGCTACTTTGCCTCCGCCGATCACAATACAGTGACGGTTTTCTATATTCAGACTTATGGGGAAATAGTTTGCGTGGTTCATAGGTGCTTGCTGTTTTATTAAATAGTAAGTGTGTAATCGAGTTGGTAAATGCAACTTGAAATATGAACAGTTTTCATGTTGACAATACACAGGTATAATAAATTTGACACCTGTAGTCATCTATAATATGGGATTTAATAGAAGATGAGAATTCAAAAATTATTTTTGCAGGAGAAAATGATGCATAAGGGCACACTGACCGTATCAACGTCGAGTTATCTGGAACTCGTTGACATCACAACTAAAATTGAAAGAGCTCTCAGTGCTGGCAGGGTGGATGATGGAATCTGTTACCTCTATAATCCCCACACCACCGCCGGATTAACTATTAATGAAGGTGCTGATCCCGCAGTGCAGACCGACATTGTTAAAGCAGTGGAGGAGATTATTCCTTTTGGCCTTGATTATCAGCATCTGGAGGGAAACTCGCCTTCCCATGTGCTGGCCTCGCTTTTTGGTTCGTCCGTTACAATTTTTATTGAGAATGGCAGGTTGCAGCTCGGCACCTGGCAGAAGATTTTTTTCTGTGAATTTGATGGACCACGAACCAGAAAAGTTCATTATCGTTTTGTGAGCTGTTAATTACTCCTGCACGCCTTTGCGTAGTAGAGCCAGTTCCCGTTGGCGGACGAATTTCATGATTCGCTCCTGCTCCAGCTCGGTTGGGATGAAGTGTATGCCCAGGCAAAGCTGGTGTGTTTTGGCATTGGTAAATGACCGGACAACCTCTCCCTTTCTTAGTTTGAATCGGATTGTTTCTTCCTGTTCGCCTGACAGGGATGGGGTTGGTGGGATGGTAATGGTGATGTCGTGGATGGTCTGTCCCTGTTCAGGGTTGGCCCCCCGATGACTTCCGCAGAGGAGCATGCCGCCGGCACTGATATCCTGCATATTAAGCTTGCACTTTTTTTTGTTATACATGAAAGTGGCCTTGCAGCTTTCTGGCAGGCTGACCCTGAAATGCGACCGGCGCTGGAGCATGAACAACTCCGTGGGGTGCTGAAAAACAAGCGTGTCGGCAGTTTCGGAGATGATTTCGCTGGTGAAATGGCACCACAGATTAGCGGGATTGCGAAAAACAACCCTGATGCTCTTGTGGGAACGGGGCCAATCTCTAGGTTTGTCTATAAGGAGTTGCTCGGCGGTATAGTCGAGCACAAAGGTGCCGCCGGATTGGTAGCCCTGGTGGAGCAGAGTGACGAAAATACGTTTTTCCCGTAACCATTTGATGGTTTTGTTTATTATGTGCTCGGATTTGGTGTAGTCGTAGCCGGCTGCATGAGCTACCCAGGCACTGTGGGCCAGGCCGTTTCTTTTTTTTACCATAAGATAATTGTCACTTAACTGATTAAAATTGTAATTGTTATTGTATACGATAGATGAGTTTTTTTCCCATGAAAAAATCACTGTTAACAGAAAAAATTAACCCGGCGGAAATGTGTTTCGGGTTGAACCGGGCCACTGATGAACGTTCTCTGGCCGTTTTTTTACAGATGTTTACCTCTGATGAGATGCTGGACACTCTCGTTCCCCGTTTAAGCGATGATGATATCAGTCAAATTGTGGATTTTTTGACCGGGATGATGAAAAAGCATTTGCAGGAAAATGAATATCACAGCCTTTTTCTTGGAGAGGATTAAACCGTGCACAGCTCAATTGTAAGCGACCTCCGTTGCTACCTCGATATTTTGCGGAAAGATTCCGATTTGTTGGAGATTGATGTTGAGGTTGACCCTAATCTGGAAATTGCCGAAATTCATCGGCGGGTTATTGGCCAGGGTGGCCCGGCCCTGCTTTTTAAGAATGTGAAAGGCAGCCAGTTTCCCGTTGCCACCAATCTTTTCGGCACGGCCCGTCGTATGGAGCTTGCCTTTGGCCATCGGGCCCAGCAGTTTGTGAGCGACATGGTGCGGGCGGTGGAAACCTTAATGCCGCCAACTCTGGGGAAAATTTGGTCCATGCGCGGCCTTGTTCCCCAGGCCATTAAGATCGGCACTAAAGTCCAGAAAGCAGGGCCCATTCTGGACAACTGCATGACCCCTCCCAGGCTCGGTGATCTGCCCATGCTCACTTCATGGAAGACAGATGGCGGTGCCTTTGTCACCCTGCCCCTGGTGTACACTGAACATCCCGGCGGACGGGGGCATAACCTTGGCATGTACCGCATCCAGCGCTATGATGATGCGACCACCGGTATCCACTGGCAGATCCATAAAGGGGGTGGCTACCATTATCACGAGGCAGAGGCCCGTAATGAGAGTCTGCCCATGAGCCTGATTATTGGTGGACCTCCTGCTCTGATTATGTCGGCCATTGCCCCGCTGCCGGAAAATCTGCCGGAGCTGATGCTTGCGTCCCTGCTTCTTGGCGAAAAACTACCCATGGTCAAAGATCCGGCGGGCGGCCATAATTTAGTTGCCTTTGCAGAGTTTATTGCCAAGGGTAAGGTGCCTCCCCACATGCGAAGGCCGGAAGGCCCTTTTGGCGACCATTACGGCTATAATTCGCTTACCCATGATTACCCGGTTTTTCAGGTTGATCGTCTTTTTCATCGCCAGGATGCCATTTATCCGGCCACTGTGGTGGGCAGGCCCAAGCAGGAAGATTTTTATATTGGTGATTTTCTGCAAGATCTCCTCTCTCCTCTTTTTCCCATGGTGATGAGCGGGGTAAAACAGCTGAAAACATTTGGTGAAGCAGGCTTTCATTGTCTGGCCGCAGCCAGGGTAACTGACCGCTATCACCGCGAGGCCTTTGCTTCGGGCTTGCGCATTCTTGGTGAGGGTCAATTGTCACTGACCAAGTTTCTTATCATTACCGATGGGGACATAAATATTGATGATTTCAAGACCCTGTGGGTGCATGTGTTGGAGCGGGTGGATTGGAGCCGGGATCTTTTTATTTTCGCCAACGTTTCCCAGGATACCCTGGATTATACCGGCCCTTCGGTGAATAACGGTTCAAAGGCGCTGCTGATGGGTCTGGGCCGGAAGGTGCGGAACGTGCTGCCCACCTCTTTTCATGGGGAATTACCCCAGGGCTGCCGGGCTGCCCATGCCTTTCTTCCAGGCACTCTGGTTGTTGAGGCTGCTTCCTATGAGGCGGAAAAAGAGTTGCCAAGCCGGGTGGCCGGAGATGCTGCCTTTGCCGACTGGCCGGTTGTTCTCTTGGTGGATAATCTCAAGGAGGCCACAGAGAGTATGCAGGAATTTGTCTGGACTTTTTTTACCCGTTTTGAGCCGGCGGCAGATATTTACAGCAGCCAGCAGAGCATAACCCGTTTTCACGTGGGGTTAAAACAGCCCATTGTCTTTGATTGCCGCATGAAGCCCTGGTATCCCCATGTGCTTGAAGTGGACCCGGATACCAAGAAATTGGTGGACAGTAAGGTTGATTCGTTGTTGCCGGCAAATTTACGCTAAGTTTTTTTGCCTCAAGAAAATTCTTTTTTTGCCGATACGCTCAATTGAATATATAGTATTATTAGTTTAAGTCTAAAGTTTAGAAAACTCCATGCTTGGTGGATATTATGAAGATACATGACATGCAAGGTACCCAGCCTGCCGAAACGTCCGGGAAAAAAACATCGAAACCTGTTTCCGGTGCAGAGTTTAAGAGTATGCTCGAGGCGCAGCTGCAAGCCGTCTCATCTCCTGGCGCTGTCACTCCGGCTTCTCAGGTAGCGGCCACAAGTCAGGTGCCGGTTTCCCTGCGGGTTGAGAGTCTCTCGGTTGTGGAGGCCACCATCAATAACCTGGAGTCCTTTGGTACCGCGTTGCAGAATCTTGATGTTGACAGCCGGTCGCTTGAGCCATTTGTTGAGACTCTTGAGGAAGAGACCAGTTCAATGCTGCGCTTAAAAGAGCAGCTTCCTGCTGATGATCCTCTCTCGGAGTTGCTTGATCAGGTTGCTTCCGTCTCGTATAGCGAGGCGGCAAAATATCGCCGTGGCGATTACCAGTAATTTTTTTCTCTTTTCTTTTCAGGTTTTCGGCAGAGGGCAATGAAAGAACGTTTACAGAAAGTCCTTGCCCGGTCAGGGGCCTGTTCCCGACGCAAAGCTGAAGAGTTTATTAAGCAGGGCAGGGTGACCGTTGATGGCAAGGTGGTCACCGAAATGGGGCTCAAGGTTGACCCGGATCTCCAGCGCATCACCCTCAATGGCCGTCCGGTTCGTTTTTCTTCAAAAAAAATCACCGTTCTTCTCAATAAACCAACCGGGTACGTTACCACCCTCAGTGATCCCCAGGGTCGGCCTATTGTTAGCTCCTTGCTGAAAGGCATCCCAGAGCGTCTTTTCCCCGTGGGCCGACTTGATCTTGATACCAGCGGCGCCTTAATCCTTACCAATGATGGTGACCTGGCCCAACGTATCCAGCACCCGAGTTTTGAAATCAATAAGACCTATGTGGCCAAGGTCAAAGGCCGTCCGTCTGCGGAGTCACTGGCAAGACTGGGCAAGGGTATTAAGCTTGAGGGGCGCATGACCTATCCGGCTCATCTTAAGGTGCGCCAGCAAACAACGAGATTTTCCGTTATCGAGATTGTTATCCATGAAGGGCGCAAGAGGCAGGTGAGGAAAATGTTTGCCGCCATAGGCCATCCCGTGCTGGAACTAAGCCGCATTGCCTATGGGCAGCTCAAGCTTGGCTCTCTTGCTTCAGGGGCAATTCGTATTTTAAAGAAAAAAGATATTTCTCGAATTTTTTCATCTAAGTAAAAATCTGATATTTTTTTTGCAAATTGCCTTTACATTCCGACAGTTATCTGTATATGATGTTCTTGTTAGTTTGGAAAAAGGTAGCAATTGCCAATGGTTAAGGCTTAATTGCTTTGTCGTGCTGGAAAATGCCTTTTTTGTTTATTTGTAATAAAAGCAAGGTGTTACGTTTTGGGAGAAAAAGATGAATAAGTCAGAATTGATAGAGGCAATTGCCCAGAAGGAAGATCTGCCTCTGAGAGAAACAAGTGCGATAACCAATACAATTCTGGAAACCATGATAGATACCCTGGCAGCAGGGGAGAGTATTGAAATTCGCGGTTTTGGCAGTTTTGTCATCAAGAAATATAGCGCCTATCAGGGACGAAATCCTAAAACTGGTGACAAGATTGAGGTCCCGCCTAAAAGCCTTCCATTTTTCAAGGTTGGAAAAGAACTGAAAGAAAGAGTAAACAACTCAAAATAATTATGAATTACGAATTAGTTGGTACAGTCTGATTAGATTTATTCCTTCAATTCGTAATTCGTAATTCTCAATTTACTTCCCCTACCAGATCATAAGAGTGCGCTTCATTGATCGTGACCATGGTAATTTCCCCTGCCTGGCACTGGCCGTCTGTAATATACACACACCCATCGATTTCCGGAGCCTGGAAAGTTGTTCTTCCTTCAAGCAGCAGCTCAGATTCTCTGCTTATTCCTTCGATAAGAACAGGCATGATCTTGCCCACACATTCCTGGTTTTTTGCCAGGGAAATATGTGACTGTATTTCCATCAGGTAGTCCCGGCGCTCCTGTTTTATCTCTTCAGGCAATTGTTCGGCAAAATGTTCCGCCGCGCATCCTTCTTCATTTGAGTAAGTGAAAATTCCTACATTATTAAGTCGGTATGTTTTTAGGAAATGGGCAATCTCTTCCACATCCTCATCTGTTTCACCGGGAAAGCCGACGATAAAGGTGGTTCGTATTGCTGCATCAGGAAGAATTGTCCTGATGCGGCCAATAAGATCAATCACCTGCCCCTTGTTAAACGGTCTGTTCATACGCTTTAAAACGGTGCTGCTGATATGCTGCAGGGGAATGTCGAGATAGGAAAGTAGTCGTTCCTCGCCGGCCATCAGAGAAAGCAGTTCATCGGTGATCCTGTTTGGGTAGAGGTAAAGCAGGCGCAGCCAGTCAATACCAGTGTTTTCGAGGATATGGCGAAGTAGGGCGCAAAGATTTGCATTCTTTGCGCCAAGATCGAGGCCGTAGGCGGTGACGTCTTGGCCGACCAGGGTCAATTCCTTCACCCCGACCTGTTCCAGTTGTTTAGCTTCTGTGCCTAAATCTGCAATGGAACGGCTGCGCAAAGGGCCGCGAATGGAGGGAATAAGGCAGTAGGTGCATTTGTTGGAACATCCTTCCGATATCTTCAGATAGGCTCGGTGCCTGGGGGTTGAGATCTGTCTGGGGGTCTTTGAATTCATGATGAAATGGGAAGAACTCATAACAAGCTTCCCGGGTTCATCATTTGTCCGGTTGATTAGATCAATAATATGTGAAAAATCATCAACCCCGATAAAAAGATCAACCTCGGGAAGCTCCTGCTGGAGTTGTTTGCCATAGCGCTGTACCAGGCAGCCTGTGACCACAAGCTTCATGCCGGTAGAGGCCTGTTTAACCTCACTGAGCATGAGGATATGATCAATTGCCTCTTCCACGGCGGGCTGGATAAAACCGCAGGTGTTGACAAGAAGCAGATCAGCCTCATCAGGAGTCTCGCATACCAGGTATCCTGCTGTGGAGAGTTCTGCGAGCATCACCTCTGAATCCACCAGATTTTTGGGGCAGCCAAGGCTGACTAAAAAGACATTTTTTGACATGGGTTTTTAAAATGGAGTAGGGGTTGAATGAAAGATTTCTTCTTACGCTTAAAAAAGCCTATCTTAACCACGAAGGACACGAAGGACACGAAGTTTTTTTTAATACCATCCTCTTTTTTGCCGAAGAGAATCAATGAGTCAAACCTGGGTTAACCAGGGAATCAGGGATGGTTCCTCTTTTTTTAGAATGGATTCTAATTTATCCACTTTTTTAAACGGAGGTTTTTATGAAGATTTCTGATTCCTTTGTGTGGCTCAAGTCCCAAAGCCGCCAACAGGTTAATGAGGCTGATTGGCAGACACTTTCTGATTCTGGTCCGCCGCCCAGGACCGTCAATTTGTTAAACACCGGCCAAACCTTTCAGGACTTTCTAACCGGCCAACTTGACACCTCGGCTGAGCTGCAAACGCCGACTTCGTCTGCTATCCCTGTCAACTTTGCCTCTGATGAGGCCATGAGGCTGGTAGGCGAGCTTGCCGGACACCGGCAAGGTTTTCCTTCTCTGGACCAGCTGTCCAGTGTCAGCCAAGTCCGTTCTTCTACATTTCGTATACAGCACACATATCAAAGCTTTAGGTCAAATTATCATTTTTTTTCACACTCGGGAAATGGTTTGTTTCTGGGCAGTCAACTATGGGATGGAAGCTACAGCGTACGTTTTCAGCAACCTCGTGAAGCTGTGGCTCTTAGTACTGCTGATTTCTCAGCAGCAGGTAGCAGGGTTGGAGGCAGAACGAACCCATCGTCGCAAATAGTACGGCAAGATTCCTGGCATTTTCGGCAGGACAGTCAGGAGCTGCAGTTTGCAGCATTTGGGACTGTTGCCACTGAAGATGGGCGAAATATCACCTTTAATATGGACCAGACGTATGACCAATCCGTTAGTGTGCTCAGCGGTGCGACATCATATTTTACACCCCGTCCTCTCATTGACCCTTTGGTGCTTGATCTCAATGGCCAGGGAGTCGGTTTTTCAAATGAAACCATTGATTTTGATCTTGATGGAGATGGGGTGTTTGACAGCTTTTCCTGCCTGGAAGATGGCTGCGGATTTCTTGCCTATGACAGCAACAGCGATGGGTATGTAACAAGCGGCCTGGAACTTTTTGGCATTGCCAGCGGCAATGGGTTTGCCGATCTTGCTGCTTATGATCAGGACGGCAATTGTTGGATTGATGAAAATGATGCCATCTATAATGACCTGTCCATCTGGACCCCCACAGCAGACGGAACCTCTCTGCTGCAAAGTTTGCAGGACGCAGATGTGGGGGCAATTTGCCTGGCTGATGTGGATTCGTCGTTTGAAATTGTTGGTGATGACGGTGAGTTGCAGGGCCAGATAAGTGGCTCTGGGGTGTATCTCACCGAGTCCGGCAGCGCCCAGGCCGTGCATCAGGTTGATATCGCCGTTCATCAGCAGAAAGATGAAGAAAATTTGTCTACTCAAACAGAAGAGGCGTCTTCAGAAAACGGTGAAGAAATCGGTGTTGTGGTGGCGTAATGTATCATGGCACCCACTGGTAAAAAAAGCGGTGGGTGCTTCTTAGTTTGCGATGCAGAGGGGGAACCTGCATTCGTGATTATGATTTAAACACTAAAAGAGTCGAGCAGGGTTTTTAAAATTTCATGGCTTTGTTGCCTGAATTTTTTATTCTGGAAGCCGGGCTGCCAGTCATCATGCCATAGTTCGTCGGAAACAAGCATGACAGCGGCAAGTTTAACGTTGCGAAAAGCAGCCACTGTGCAGAGGGCGGAAAATTCCATATCCACCGCCAGTATTCCTTTTTCTCCATATGATTCTATTTTACTCTTCGTTTCTCTGTACGGAGCATCGGTGGTCCACATCGGCCCACAGTGGACAGTATGACCGGAAGCACTGAGTATGTCTGCAAGCCCTTGCCGTAAAGATGTATCAGCTTCAGATTGTCCGGAGGTGGGATAATGGGCGGATGTTCCCTCCTCGCTGATGCTGCCGGTGGGCAGCACAATATCACCTGTTTTGACACTGGAATGCAAAGCGCCGCACCAGCCATAGACGACGATTTTTTTGGCACCAAGAGCTATCAGTTTTTCCAGGGTGAGCACCGCCATGGGGGCTCCCAATGCAGGTCCGGCCATACAGAAAGGTGAGGGCGTTGAGAATGCAAAAAAATTACTGTGAAAGAGGAAGTGCTTTTTGCCACCTCTCTCTTTAGCTTCCTGCAGGGCTGTGCGTGTTTCACCCGGATTAACAAAAAAAAGGCAGGGTCCTTCTATCCGGGGTTCACCTTTGAGGCGAGTGGGATTTATAAGTGCGTCATC
>PJEL010002109.1_pt1 | contig 18749 bp, 21 predicted proteins | sample 1853271 | NCBI WGS metagenome assembly PJEL01 (sample SAMN08108733, study PRJNA415343) | Invertebrate metagenome, whole genome shotgun sequencing project. | host: Globobulimina | place: Sweden: Gullmar Fjord | collected 2015-08
AATTACTTGATTTTAGCTTCTTTGTACATAACGTGCTGACGAATAACTGGATCAAATTTCTTGATTTCCATCTTTTCAGGCATGTTACGCTTGTTCTTTTCAGTCGTGTAGAAATGACCAGTTTTAGCGCTAGAAACTAGCTTGATCTTCTCACGATTACCTTTAGATTTAGCCATGGTTTATTATACCTTCTCGCCGCGGGCACGAAGTTCAGCAATAACAACTTCAATACCTTTCTTATCGATGATACGCATACCTTTAGTAGAGATACGTAGCTTAACGAAACGCTTTTCGCCTTCTAACCAAAAACGATGGTTTTGTAGGTTAGGTAAAAAACGACGACGTGTCGAGTTTTTCGCGTGTGAGCGGTTGTTACCAACCATTGGTTTCTTGCCAGTTACTTGGCATACTCTTGACATGTCAAACTTCTCCAAAACAATATATATAACGCTCGAGCATTAATGTACCTCGAATATGGCCGTCGCCTGAGGCACACAACAGAGGGCGCATTTTATACAGGATCTAAAAATAAAGATCAAGGGATAGTTAATCTATCCATCCCCGCTCTGCAAATGAAACTATCTCGCGATCGCCTACAACCATATGATCTAGCAAGGAAACATCTATGGTTTCGAGTGCAGATTTCAATCGCTCAGTAATTCGCCTATCGGCCAGACTTGGCTCCGCAACTCCTGATGGATGGTTGTGGCAGACAATCACGGCCGCGGCCTTTTTCTCAAGCACCAGGCATACCACATCACGCGGATATACCGAGGCTGAATCTATGGTGCCACGGAATAATTCGACAAACTGAATTACTCTATGTTGGCTATCCAACAATAAAATAGCGAACACTTCATAGGCACGATCTGCTAATTGTCTCATTAAATAGTCCCGAGTTAAATCAGGATCACTCAATATTTTTCCTCTTTTTAAATTTTGTTGGGAAATTCGCTTGCTTAACTCGGCTGCCGCCTGAAGTTGAGCAAACTTTACCGGCCCCATACCTGGCATTCTGCACACCTCAATCTCAGAGGCAGTGAGAAGCTCTCTAAGCCCGCCGAATTGGCCAATCAAATTCCGCGCCAGCTCAACAGCGCTTAAGCCCTGTACGCCATTTCTAAGAACGACAGCAAGCAGCTCCGCATCGGATAATGGTCCAACACCTAATTTTAAAAGTTTTTCCCTTGGCCCCTCTCCATCGGGCCAATCTTTAATCCCCATCACGACCTCCCTGTGTGATTTTTTTATCTGTTCTTGAGTATGGTCGAGTTTTTAAAACTTGTGTCCTCCACTTCACCAGGTTTGTGATATGTTAGGCGGCAATTCAATTTAGCGACTGATTTCACCTCTTAATGAGCCATCTCTTATGAACCAGAGTCTGACAAATAAACAAATTTTACTAGCCATAGGTGGCGGTATCGCGGCCTATAAATCTGCCGATCTTATTCGTCGCCTCAAAGAGCGTGGTGCAGACGTTCGTGTTGTCATGAGTCAAAGCGCTAAAGAATTTATTACTCCGCTGACATTACAGGCACTCTCCGGATATCCTGTCGCATCCGATCTCCTCGATACCGCCGCCGAAGCCGCTATGGGCCATATTGAGCTGGCACGCTGGGCGGATCTGGTAGTGGTTGCTCCGGCGACAGCCAATTTAATTGCACGAATCAATGCGGGTATGGCCGATGAACTCATCACCACAACCTGCTTAGCCACCGAATCTCCTGTGGTCATCTGTCCAGCGATGAATCAACAGATGTATCGCAATCAGGCAACACAGGACAATATCAAGAATTTATCTGAGCGAGGGCTCACCATCTGGGGCCCGGCTACGGGTAGCCAAGCCTGTGGCGAGGTAGGTCCGGGTCGTATGCAAGAGCCTCTGGAAATAGCCATGCAAGTCGAGCAGTTTTTTGCGCCGAAGCTTCTTGCTGGTCGCTCACTGCTGCTCACAGCGGGTCCGACGCGAGAAGCGATAGACCCCGTACGTTATATCTCGAATCACAGCTCCGGGAAAATGGGCTTTGCCTTGGCTAAGGCCGCTGCCGATATGGGAGCCAATGTCACCTTAGTCTCAGGCCCGGTTAATCTGCCCACCCCAACAGGCGTGAACAGAGTCGATGTAGAGTCGACCGATGATATGCTCAATGCCGTCATGGCCCAAGTCGATTCCCATGACATTTTTATCGGCTGTGCTGCAGTCGCAGATTATCGCGTTGCCGATATAGCCACAGACAAGATAAAGAAATCAGCGACTGAGATGCAGCTTTCACTGGTGAGAAATCCTGATATCTTAGCCGGTGTTGCGAGTCATACCCCACGACCGTTTACTGTGGGATTTGCCGCTGAAACTCAAGATGTTGCACGCTACGCCAAGGATAAACTTATCCGCAAAAAGCTCGACATGATTGCGGCAAACGATGTGTCCAGCCCAGAACTCGGTTTCAATGCGGATAGCAATGCACTAAAAGTGATTTGGGAAAAAGGAGAGCAAGATCTCCCCGCAACGGATAAACTAACCTTAGCCACTCAATTGCTCACCCTGATAGCGAAGCGAATAGATAACGCATGAAGACTCCTATAGAAGTAAAAATCCTCGACTCACGCATTGGTTCTCAATTTCCTCTACCCGCCTATGCGACACCCGGTAGTGCCGGCATGGACCTTAGGGCCATGCTCGAAACCAGTATCCAGGTGGCTCCCGGAGAAACGATTCTAATTCCAACTGGCATCTCAATTCATGTCGCCGATTCAAGCCTTGCCGCTGTGATACTCCCTCGCTCAGGCCTGGGCCATAAACACGGCATAGTGTTAGGTAACTTGGTTGGTCTTATCGATTCTGATTATCAAGGCGCACTAATGGTCTCATGCTGGAACAGAGGTAGTGAGCCATTCACCTTAGAGATAGGAGACAGGTTGGCTCAACTCGTTTTTGTTCCGGTCGTTCAGGCCGAATTTAAACTCGTTGATGAATTTGATAACTCATCTCGTGGTGAAGGTGGTTTCGGTCATTCTGGCACCAAATAACCTGACACACCGTCATCTTTGAGGCTGAACAGATCGGCCTCGACTCTGTAAACAATAAAAAGTGAACCATTGCCAGCATCCGCTTTTGGACGAAGGCAAAGCGATCACCTAGCTCCTGCCGTATTTTGAGTGAAGGAAAACTAAATGGCTGTAAGCCCAAAAATCAATCGCCGCGAACATATCCTCCAATGTCTGGCAACTATGCTGGAAACCAATCCGGGACAGAGAATAACAACGGCAAAACTCGCTGCCGAAGTGGGCGTCTCTGAAGCCGCGTTATATCGACACTTTCCAAGTAAAGCGCGCATGTTTGAAGGTCTAATCGATTTCATCGAAGAATCACTCTTATCTCGCATCAACCTCATCATGACGGAAGAGAAGGACACCATGAAGCGATGCCAGTTGCTACTGCAGCTTCTGCTTATCTTCTCCGAACGCAATCCTGGGATCTCCAGAGTGCTAAATGGTGACGCCCTGCTTGGTGAGAATGAACGCCTTCGTAGCAGAGTCAGTCTCATTTATTCAAAAATTGAAACTCACCTAAAGCAAATTTTACGCGAGAAAACGCTAAGAGAGGGCAAAGGCTTTAATCTTGACGAAGCCATTCTGGCCAACCTGTTGCTCGCCATCGCAGAGGGCAGAATCGCACAATTCGTTCGCAGTGAGTTCAAACAAAAGCCAACCGAACACTTCGAACAGCAATGGGCCTTCATCCAGCAGCAGTTACTTCAAAGCTAAAATCATTTATACAGATACCAGCCCGACTCTTACCTATAAGACGGGCTGTAATTTTCCCATCAGAGAAGCATCGCCCCAATTACACGCAGTGAATTCAAACAAAAGCCAACCGAACACTTCGAACAACAATGGGCCTTCATCCAGCAGCAGTTACTTCAAAGCTAAAATCATTTATACCGATACCAGCCCGACTCTTACCTATAAGACGGGCTGTAATTTTCCCATCAGAGAAGCATCGCCCCAATTACACGCAGTGAGTTCAAACAAAAGCCAACCGAACACTTCGAACAACAATGGGCCTTCATCCAGCAGCTACTCCCCTAAACCATCCTATTGATATACTGTTGTTTTTGCTTTATTCTCCTGCTGATACATAAATACACAAAATATTCACGATATTATTACAAGGAAGTTATATGAAACTAATTAAGTTTTTTAGTTTTGCTTGCCTCTCTATCCTCAGCTATAACGCTGTGGCAAAAATAGAAAATCCAGCCGAAGTATTCAGCCGTTCAGCCGAGTTCACCAATGTGAAAATCTCCCCAGGTGGAGACTACCTCAGCACGATAACCACAAAAGATGGCAAAAAAGTGCTGATCATTTTAGATGCAAAAACCAGAAAGCCACTTCATTCGGTCTATTTCTCCACCAACGCTCAGGTTGGCGACTATCAGTGGGTTAACGATGAAAGAGTGGTGCTCCAAAAAGTGTATCTGAAGGGCTGGCAAGATCATCCGCTCTATTATGGAGAGCTGATGGCCGTTAACGCCGACGGTTCAAAGCCTGTGTATTTATTTGGTTACAATCAACAAGGACAACAGACTGGCACCAGAATCAAGAAAAATACCCCGATAAGAGCCACGGCCTATATCCTTGACCCCATGCCAGAAAACAAACGCTACATGCTAGTAAAGGCCCTTCCCTGGGGCTCGGGCGGTAGTAACACGGCTGAAAATTTACAACAAGTTTATCGTGTCGATGTCTACAAGGGAAAGCGTAAGAAACTCGTCACATCCCCTATCTCATATGCCAATTTCTTAACCGATGATGAAGGTGAGGTTAGATTTGTCAGTGGCACCAGAGATTACATCAACTCTAGCCTCTTCTACCGAGAGGATAACCTTTGGGTGGATACAGAAAAACTGCAGTTAAACTTGGATCAAATGCGACCCATTGCATTCAGCGATGATAAAGACAGTGTCTATGTCGTTGGCAGTGAACCCGGAAAAAATAAAGGCATATACCTGATCAACATAAAAACAGGAACGAAGAAACTGGTAAGCCGGGATGATGTGGTCGATCCCTACAACGTCTGGATCAATCAAAATAACAAAAAACTCTACGCAGTTGAATTTGAAAATGGTTATCCCAATTATGAATTCGTAGATAAACAAGATGCTCGGGCAAAGTTGATAAAACAGTTACTTGCATCTTTACCCGGACACCAGATCCACCTCCTCAGTGAAACCACTGATGCGAATCAATTTATAATCAAAGCATTTAACGATCGCAACCCCGGTGATTATTATCTATTTAACACCGAGACCATGAAGCTTGAATACCTGGTATCTCAAAAAAACTGGCTCGATCCCGAATTAATGGCCGAGGTTAAACCTATTAGCTTTACCAGCCGAGACGGTAAAAAAATCCACGGTTACCTCACCCTGCCAAACAACGTGGAAGCAAAGAACTTACCCTTAGTGGTCAATCCTCATGGTGGACCACATGGACCAAGGGACTGGTGGGGATTCGATGCTCAAAACCAACTGATTGCCAGCCAAGGCGCCGCGGTATTACAGATAAACTTTCGTGGTTCGGGCGGATACGGTAAAGAGTTTGAACATCTGGGCCATCAGAAATGGGGCACCGATATTCAGTATGACATCATCGATGGGACTAAACATGTCATCGAACAGGGATTAGTAGACAAAGACCGCATCTGTATTGCCGGGGGCAGCTTCGGTGGTTATTCAGCATTGATGGCACCGACACTTGCACCTGACATGTTTAAATGCGCTATCGGGTTTGCAGGAGTCTACGATCTGCCATTAATGTTCAAAGAGGGAGACGTACAGAGTCGTCGTGCTGGCGAGCGTTATCTGGAGAAGGTCTTAGGAGAAGACACTAAGGTCTTGCAATCTATGTCACCGACTCATAATGTCGATAAGCTCAAGACTACGCTTTTACTGGTTCATGGTGGTGATGATGAGCGTGCGCCCATCGAGCAGTTTGAAGCGCTGGAAGATGCACTTAAAGAGCATCACTATCCTTACCAGAAATTAATAATGGACGACGAAGGTCATGGTTTCTACAACGACGAGCATCAAGCAAAGTATTATGGTGAGATGTTGAGCTTCCTGAAAGAAAACCTCAAACTATAACCTGCGATTCCCCCTTAAAAGCCGATAGCCTCTATCGGCTTTTTTGTTATCTTAACTCAGATTTCTGGTATATATTTACAGCAAATAGCGGTATCCTCCCGCTCTCTCTTAATTCAAGCCCCGAGCCAGAAGTTGACTCCGGCACGGATTAAGAGAAGACTGACACCTCAGCAAGTCCAGCGTTTGTTGCGGCAAAAGATACACAATAAAACCACTACCCATCATAGTGGAGGAACTTATGACATCAAAAGACGCCGTTCTCAGTGAATCAGCACAGCTTGTGCAAAGTGCATTATTAACACGTGGACTCGAGACTCCTATGCTCCCGTGTGAGCTTAGCGCCGATGAGCGTAAAGATCAGATTGAGCAGCATATGCGTGCAATCTTAAATTTAATGTCGCTGGATCTGACCGATGACAGTTTGGCCGATACACCACGCCGTATAGCCAAGATGTATGTCGATGAAATTTTCTCAGGTCTGGATTATCAAAATTTCCCCAAGATCACTGTCATCGAAAATAAGATGGGATTCGATGAGATGATCAAGGTTAACGATATCAGTCTGACGAGTACCTGCGAACATCACTTAGTCACCATTGATGGTTTAGCCACCGTGGCTTATCTGCCAAGAAAAAATATCATAGGCCTGTCTAAGATCAATCGCATCGTGCAATTCTTCGCACAGCGTCCTCAGGTGCAGGAGCGACTCACTCAACAAGTTTTAGTCGCACTACAGACCCTGCTAGAGACCAAAGATGTCGCCGTAAAGATGGATGCCGTACATTATTGTGTGAAATCCCGTGGCGTCATGGACTCCACCAGCTCAACGACAACCACGGCTCTCGGCGGCATTTTCAAATCGAACCCAGCCACACGCGCAGAGTTTCTAAGTAATTAAGAGCACCAGATACGAGTTCCTAGAACCTAGGTACTAGGAACTCAACACTTCTTTTAAATCCCGTACTGATCGCGATAAGCACTCACCGACTCAAGCTGCGCTTCCATTCCTGATTTTTCAGAAAGATAGTTAATCAAATCACCCAACTTGATGATAGAAACAATCTCACAGCCAAAGTCACGCTCGACTTCCTGGATAGCAGAAAGTTCGCCCTTGCCCTTCTCCTGACGATCCAGTGCAATCAACACACCAGCCAGCTCAGCCTTATGGGCTTCGATGATCTCCATAGACTCACGAATCGCGGTACCGGCAGTGATCACATCATCCACCAGCATAACGCGGCCTTTAAGCTCACTGCCTACCAGGCTGCCGCCTTCGCCGTGATCTTTCTTCTCTTTACGGTTAAAGCAGTAAGGGATATCGATATCATGATGCTCACATAAAGCGACGGCCGTCGTTGTCGCAATTGGGATCCCTTTGTACGCAGGTCCAAACAGAAGATCGTGTTGGATCCCTGAATCGACTAACGCAGAGGCATAGAAGCGCCCGAGGCGAGCCAAATCACGACCGGTGTTAAACAGGCCAGCATTGAAAAAATAAGGACTCGTACGACCAGATTTAAGCGTAAACTCGCCAAATCTCAGTACCTGACGCTCTAATGCAAATTCAATAAACTCACGCTGATAGGCTTTCACAATCTCTCCTTAAAATTTGTAGGCAGGTCTTTTTATTTTACTTACAAAAAGGACCCCGCAGGGCCCTTAATTTTACTTTATCAAAATCAGCTCAATGCCGCTTTCTGTATATCGACAATTTCACGAATACCGTGCTTAGCAAGCTCCAGTAAACTCAGTAGCTCTTCATGGCTAAATGGTTCACCTTCTGCAGTGCCCTGGATCTCGATCATCTTGCCGGTTTCTGTCATCACGACATTCATATCGGTCTCAGCTTCGCTGTCTTCAAGATACTCAAGATCACAGATTGGCTCACCTTTATAGATACCAACACTGACTGCAGCGATAAGGAACTTAAGTGGATTGGTTTTTAAAATACCTTTTCCACGAGCCCAGTTAAGCGAATCAACCAAGGCAACACATGCGCCAGTGATAGCAGCGGTACGTGTACCACCATCGGCCTGAATCACATCACAATCGATAACGATGGTGTTTTCACCCAGAGCCTTCATGTCGACGGCTGCACGTAATGAGCGACCGATAAGGCGCTGGATCTCTTGAGTACGACCAGATTGCTTGCCACGAGCAGCTTCACGGTTCATACGGCTGTGAGTCGAACGCGGTAGCATGCCATACTCGGCAGTCACCCAACCTTGACCTTTTCCCTTAAGAAAACGTGGAACTCCCTCTTCGAAGCTGGCAGTACAAAGTACTTTAGTGTCACCGAACTCAACTAAAACAGAGCCTTCAGCATGAGCTGTAAACTGACGAGTAATTGTCACTGGACGTGATTGAGCTGGCGTTCTGTCGCTAGGGCGCATAGGAAATTCCTGTATTCATAAATCTATAGGCGAATTTGGGTGCATATTATAGGGGCTTGTCGCGTTTGACGCCACGTTATTCGAACTCTTGGGTTAAAGCCAGGCGAGATTACTTTGACCCTTGCAAGCATAGGTCTATAATCCCAGTTCACTTTAACGTTTACACGATTGGGAAAACCCATGATCCAAAGTATGACAGCCTATGCTCGTATCGAGCACAAAGCCGAGTGGGGTACCGCCTCTTGGGAAATTCGTTCCGTCAATCAGCGCTATTTAGAAACCTACCTGCGCCTACCTGAACATTTTCGCAATCTGGAGCCAGTGCTAAGAGACCGTCTGCGTAAACGTTTAAACCGAGGCAAGATTGAAGTTAACCTAAGATATGACCTCGCCGACAACAGCACGAATGAACTGCAGATCAACCAAGATCTAGCTAAGCAGCTGATTAATGCTGCTAACTGGGTAAAAGAGGAAGCCGGTCAGGGTGAACTGAACCTAGTCGATATCTTAAAGTGGCCGGGCGTCATGTCAGGTTCAGAGCAAGATATGGATGCATTAGGCAAAGAGCTATTAGTTGCTTTCGATTCTGCAATCGACCAGTTCATCGAAGCACGTGGCCGTGAGGGTGCGGCAATCAACACCATGCTACAAACACGCCTCGATGCCATCGTTGAGCAGGTCACTATTGTTCGCGAACATATGCCTACCGTTATGCAATGGCAACGTGACAAGTTGATTAATCGTTTAGCCGAGATCACTGGCGAACTCGATCCGGCTCGTATGGAGCAGGAGATGGTTATTCTTGCTCAGAAGATGGATGTCGCCGAAGAGATGGACAGGCTCGATGCCCATGTTGCCGAGACACAACGTATCCTTAAGAAAGGTGGCGCACAAGGCCGCCGTTTAGACTTTATGATGCAAGAATTTAATCGCGAATCTAACACCTTAGCATCTAAATCTATCAGCGCTGAAGTCACTGCGGCAGCGGTAGAGCTTAAGGTTCTAATCGAGCAGATGCGTGAGCAAATTCAAAACGTGGAATAACGTTTCTACCTATTTGAATTAGTGTATCTAAGCCCAGTTTATAGCTGGGCTTTTGTTTGCCTATGGGCAGGGTTCTTGTCTGATAACAAGTTACAAATATCTTATGTAGGATCATTTGGCTTGCAAGTTAATTAAGGTTATTGAGTAGCAAAGCTTAAATTGAACCAACAGCCTGCGGCTCACTTATGTGCAAACACTTCTGCGAGACGCCGTGAACACATCCCTGTGGGCTCTGCCAAAACATCCCTTTTTTGGAAGCTCACAGCCGCGTTTACACTGGTCTAATAATCTCTCCGATTTGGCTCTATTAAAGCCACGTACGCCATACCGCTTGCCCAAATACTTAAAACAACGCATCAGTTAGCAAAACCTAGCCTTATTTAACCCAGTTTTGGACTTAAATAAGGCTAAAAACTACTTTTTAACACCTAGTTCTTACAAAGAACTAGGTTACCCTTTTTAAGAGCACCTCCGTACACCCTTACTCAATGTGTACGATCATACACTTTTAAGGGCGTTAGAATGATCACTCAACTCGACCCAAACACCTTAGGCAAGCTAATCAAGGAGCACAAAGCACACAAAGCGCAAAGGGGTCAGAGCTAATTAGCTACCTTCATCTATACTTAGTCCGTTCACACAATCCACATTATCCAAGGAACGGATATGCCCAGAAAACCTCGTGTATATGCTCCCGGCATTACCTGCCATATTGTTCAGCGAGGCAATAATCGCTCAGCATGTTTTTTCTCTGAAGATGACTTTAAGCTTTATATCAATGCGTTAGCCGACGCCTTAACCCAATATGATGTCAAGCTACACGCCTTAGTGTTGATAACAAACCATGTTCATCTACTAATGACACCTTCGAGCACTGAAGGGATTTCACGTGTGATGCAAACGTCGGTCGAACCTACGTCAGCACAATAAACCGCCTTTACCAACGCTCTGGAACCCTATGGGAGGGGCGTCATAAAGCATGCCTCATTGATAGTGAGCTTGCCAACGTTACATTGAACTAAACCCAGTCAGAACAAATATGGTTAAACATCCAAGTGAATATACTTGGTCAAGTTACCAATATCATGGTGCAGGAAGAAAAATGGCTTGCCTAACACCACATCCACTCTATCAAGCACTCGGCTCAACTCCAGATCATCGTCAAAGACAATATCGAGAGCTATTTAAGAATGCACTACCGCCAGAGCAACTCCACACCATCAGAAACTGTCTAAACCATAACTACTCACTTGGTAACGACAAGTTCAGAGCCGAAATCGAATCTCATTTAAATATTAAGTTTGGTCAACTCGCACCAGGCCATCCCATAAAACCCAATCAATGCTAATGGGCTATAGAAAAAAGCCCCGCCAAATATAAAATGGGCGAGACCTGTGTTTTGTCGCTAATGCTCAACATTCATGATGGATGGCACCATATCATCTAAAGAGCTCTAACCCCTTTATCGGACGAGCTAAGCGAACGCTGCTTAAATCATAAGATCAGCAGGCTTGATGATACGTACAACAAATATGATTACTTTGATAAAAGATTAAAAGTGCATGTTAAAATGACTGAAATATTGAAACATTCACTACAAGGAATATGAATGATTTTTTTCAAAAAACTACAGTATCTTTACTCAAAGTTTAACTTTTTTGTCAATTTAATACTGACAATATTAATGGTTGTGCTTGGTTGGCTTTTTACTTCAGTATTCTACCCAACTAAATTAGCAATCTGGCTAACCGACAATGCAGGAAACACATTTGTGGGGGATTTTCTAAACCCATTCCCAACCATTGTCGAGATGTTAGCCAAAGCATTTGTTCCATTATTTTTAGCTATGGGAATTGCCTTTTTTCTATTCAGTTATGTTAAAGAAACTGGGGTTAATAAAATTGGCTGGCTTTTATCCTTATTAGCCAAGGGTTCAATAAAAACCATACAAGCTTTTACTAGTGTATTGGTAGGTGGGTGCAGCTACGTAGTTTATAACTGGGATAAAGTACATACACACCACACTATTTTAGAGGCTAATGACATCAATGGATTTAAAGTTGTATTGGCCCTGCTAGCCTCTTTTTGGGTTGTATGCTGGCTCATGAAATTTGCTGCAAAAATAAACTTTAAAGAACTTGGTGACGATCCAAATAAAGTCGAAAAATGGCTTAAAGAATTCTCAGATAAATACGCCAAGGCTATAGCATATAGTTGTTTGGGGCTTTCTTTATGCGTCTCTCTTTTTCTACCGTTTTATGATTTTTACGATAAAATAAAGTTGGTTCAAGAGGCGTGTGCAGAAGAAACTAAACAACAATGTGATCTACCTGATTTTCAAGATCTACTTTAATCACCCATACTTTCACTCATCCAAAGCAAAATATCTGACAACAACCATCTCACCCCTGCCAACCCCTGAGGTTGGTGGGGTTTTTCCAGCCTTTTGCATGCGCCACTATGTAGTTCGGCTAATTAGCAGTTCTGCGGCAACGCTCTGTTTCACCAATTAAACGCTCCTCTTCGCCGTATAAGTTTAATATTCCTGCTCGCTTCTCAAATAGATCGTTATTCATGACTTCCTCCAACCTCAGCACGTTTTTTCATTACCCAGTCATCCACCTCTTCTCGCTTAAAGAAGGTACGACGCCCTCCAACCTCATAACTAGGTAAACAATCTTTTACCTGCTGACGCAGGAAGTTGTGGCTTATCCCTGTGTATTGGGTACATTCGTCGAACGTCAGAAACTCTTTGCTATTAAGAACCAATTTGCTCAGTTGCTCTTCAATAACGCTCTCTAACTCACTCACTATTTCATCGGTTAGCATTGTTCATCTAAAGGGCGCTGACCCCTTTATCTCATCTATAGAGAGGGATATGAAAAATGGAAATGTTGAATTTTTCTAGCAATCAACACATACACAAGTACCAAATTTTTTAGCCCACGTTGAAAATGGTTTGGAAGACCAAAAGGCGGTTTAGCCACTAGGAACTTGAGTAAGCATGACACTGAAATACAACAAGTTATTATTTCCAGTTTAGATACTCCGCGATTCCAAAATCTTCACTATAATTTAGTAAGGCATGATGTAAATCAATATGACAAACTCACCAAAGGCCGTATTGCTACTACTCAAGGTTTTGAGTAACAAGACAATCTCCTTAAAAAGTTGTATCATCGCTTTACTAGATATGTATGTTTTTGATTTAACCTTGTAAAACAACTAAGTAACGGAACAAATGGCCAGCTCAGAACAACTCAAAGCTTTAGTTAGCTCACACATTGAAAAGGATAACGACCGATTTCTGTCGTTAACCTTGCAAGTTGCTGCGCACGAAGCAAGGAGTGGTCATGGTCGTTTGGCGCAAGAACTAAGAGACATAGTAGAGCAAGCTAAAAAAGTCTCAATTAAAAACCTACCTATCTCTATAGCAAAAGGCGTAAAAGATACTAATGGTCTACTTTTTACCAGTCACCCTAAAGAAAAGCTAAATAATTTAACTACCTCTGTAGAATTGAAAGACCAATTGAAGCGACTAATTCGGGAGCAAAGGCATATGGTAAAGTTAAAAAACCATGGGCTTTCCCCTCGCCGAAAAATTCTACTAGTTGGGCCTCCGGGAACTGGTAAAACATATACAGCATCAATTCTTGCTGGAGAACTAGATTACCCTCTTTTTCAAGTTAGGCTCGATGGAATACTCACCAAATTTATGGGTGAATCCGCAGCTAAGTTACGCCAAGTTTTTGATGCTATTAATGAAGTTCGCGGAGTTTATTTCTTTGATGAATTTGATGCTCTCGGCTCAAATAGATCTTCATCAAACGATGTAGGAGAAGCAAGAAGAATTTTAAATAGCTTTTTGCAGATGATTGAACAAGATGATTCAAATAGCGTTATTGTTTGCGCAACCAATCACATGGAAATTCTTGATCATGCCCTTTTTCGCCGATTCGATGATGTAATCCAATACCAACTCCCTGATGATAATCAAATCATTACACTTTTAAAAAACAAACTAATGCCTTATGTTGCAAAAAGTTTTGCTTGGAACAAGTTACCAGAAAAAGCCAACGGTTTAAGCTGTGCTGAAATCACCCGGTCGGCTGATGATGCCATAAAAGAAATGCTAATTAATGGCTTCCCTCGAGTAACCGCTTCTATTTTGATTAAATCGATCAAAGAACGTCACAACATGAGTAAGCATTTATATAAAAAATAAGGATGTTAGATGTCTTCGAGTAACGGAGCCAAGTCCCACATATTTCTTGGAAGAAATGGAACCCCCTTACCATACACCTACCCAAGAAAAGTTATTATAAACAGAGTCATTCCCGAAAAAAATCGTCCAGCACATGGTGCTAATATACAATCTCAATTAACTCTAGTAAAAAAAGCTCAAGCACAACTAGAGCAACAAGCAGAGCATTATAAATTCGAATCCCGTCTAGGAATACAGGTAGCCTTCGAAAGCTTTCCAGGTGTTGAATTAGCAGTAGAAAGCCTTGCAGCTGCCGTTCAGGGAATATAATTACTTAATGTACGCCACTCAGCAGATCAAATACTTGCCACGATATTTGTTCCACAAGGTAAACTGGTTTCTATTGAGAAAAAACTTCAGGCTTACTTAAGTTTCAAAAAAAATATAAACGACAAGCCAATTGACAATAGAAAACTATTTGACGCCATAAAATCTCTGCAAACAGCCGCTATCGAAGCCTTATGGACTGATGATTCAGATTTATTACCTGAAGACGTTCACAAAGTGTTTTGGTGGGAAGTCTGGTTGCCGGTCATGGGAGATAGACAAGCTGTAATACATGATTTTAAAATGCTATCAACTGAGTTTAACATTCAAGTATCTGATCATATTCTGGAATTTCCAGAACGATCCGTTTTATTAGCAAAAGCAAACAAGCAACAATTTACTAGTAGCACCCTTCTACTAAGTAAAATATCTGAATTACGTCTAGCAAAAGAAACAGCCTCTTTCTTTGATGAATTGTCACCTTTAGAACAACAAGATTGGAGCGCTGATCTATTATCTCGAACAAATGTTAAATTCGAAAATCCACCATATCTATGTATTTTGGATACTGGCGTAAATATTGGTCATCCGCTACTGCAACAATTCATTGACGAGAAAGATCAGTTTTCAGTTAATCCAGAATGGAACCCAACTGATGACAATGGACACGGTACTGGAATGGCAGGTCTTAGTTTATGGGCTGACCTATCAGATGCACTCGCATCCACAAACAGTATTAATGTTAATCATAGGCTGGAGTCAGTAAAGCTGCTGCGCCACTCTGGTGATAATGAAGGAAAACACCATGGAATAATTATGAGTGATGGCATTTCTTTACCAGAAATATCTGAGCATAAACGTACCCGTGTTTTTGCTATGGCATTATCATCATCAGATGGTAGAGATAGGGGAAGGCCATCCGCTTGGTCTAGCACGGTAGACGGATTAGCAACAGACTATCTGGGAGATAACCTTAACCCTAGACTAATAACTATTTCAGCTGGAAATACTGGGCATGATCTCACAGGTTTACTGGAATACCCGACCTATAATCAATTACAAGATATACACGACCCGGGCCAAGCATGGAATGCACTAACTGTTGGTGCATACACAAACAAAATTCATATTACTGAAGAAGATACTCAAGCCTACTCGTCCTTGGCACCACATGGCGGTTTAAGTCCATATAGTACAACATCCGTATTATGGGACAAAAATACGCCAATTAAGCCAGAGGTTGTCTTCGAAGGCGGCAATGTTGGTTACGATGAATATAGTTGTTCAGGTTTTGCTAGTTTGAAACTTTTAACGACACACCATAAAGCTACTGAGAGACATTTTTCTACATTTGAAGCTACAAGTGCAGCTACGGCACTATCAGGTAAATTCGCAGCTGAAATTTACGCTGTATATCCTTCAATTTGGCCAGAAACTGTAAGAGCCCTAATAGTTCATTCTGCAGAATGGACTGATGCAATGAAAAAACAATTTGTGCATGGTAAAACCCCTCGTCAACAAGCGATACATTTAGTTCGTTGTGTAGGTTTTGGAGTTCCAAATCTGGATAAAGCCATAAAAAGTATGAACAATTCTCTAGCTTTGATAGTAGAAGATGAATTACAACCATATGAAAAAAGACAAGGTAAACAAACAAGCACACGTGATATGCATATCCACGATATTCCATGGCCTAAAGATAGTCTATTACAACTAGGCGAGATAGAAGTCGAAATGACAGTCACACTTTCCTATTTTATAGAGCCAAACCCTTCAAGCAGGAACGTTTCCGGTAAATATAGCTATCCAAGCCATCAACTTAGATTTGATGTTAAGCGCCCAACGGAATCAGTTAAAGATTTTCAATCTAGAATGAGTCGTCATGCCAAAGACGCTGAAGAAGGTACAACGAAAGCTCCTAGTGACCCGAACTGGTTACTAGGTGATTTTAGGCACAAAGGATCGATTCATAAGGATGTTTGGAAAGGTACAGCGGCCGAATTGGCTGCTAGAGGACAGATTGCAATTTATCCCGCTATGGGATGGTGGCGAACTCGTACAAAACTACAGAAGTGGGATAAAAAAGCACGTTACTCTATGATTGTATCTATAGCCGTACCAGATGTTGATATTGATATCGATGTTGATCTCTATACTGAGGTCATGAGTCAAATAGATACACCTATTGAAATAACATCTGAGGTTTTTGTGTGATGCCTACTTGTAAATCCTATATTAGACATTTAACGGTAGTTCGAACATCACATTGGTGGGCTAACTGGTGGGCAAATCAGAATCAACTTATAGCAACACACATTAACACATTAACACATTGTTTTTAAACCAACAAACAAACTAACACCACAAACAAATTCAAAACGTGGAATAACGTTCCTACCTATTTGAATTAGTGTATCTGAGCCCAGTTTATTGCTGGGCTTTTGTTTGCCTGTGGACAGTGTAAGCCTCCCAGTATTAGTTACATGATAGATTAGAGTTTCCCCCTGAGTTTATTGCTCACTTTAACGCCAGTTAGATCCAATTTATTAATATGATTCTGGAATACTGGTGCCAAAGCGGGACATTAAGAGCAGAAATGCTTTATAGTCCACCGTTACAGAGATCCACCATGACAGTAACTTTGGTCTCTTCGCCGAAGACGAAGCAATGCAGATAGTTGTGCTGATTAACGCGGTGAATAATGGCGTAATACCAGAGAAGTGGCTTGATATATTCAGCCTGAAATATGAATAACAAATAGGCAGAAGATGACAATCAATTGTAGTGAATTTAACTTTCTTATTGATAGAAAATCAGTGTTCACAGCAAACGATATTCCATCGTTAGTTGCATACAACAAGTGTCTAACTAGAGAAATCAACACTCTAAATCTTAAAGTTGAAAAGATTGATGACACTAATGAAGGCTACTCAACTCAGTTACAAGTATTAACCAAAAGTTTAGATGATTTCAAAGCACTTCATACATCAGAGCTAAACTCAGTCACAGAACACCAGAATAGCTCTTTTGATAAATACCAAAGTATGTATGACAGCAACCTCACTGCCTATAACTTTGCCCTTGGTTTGTTGACTGCATTGATTGCCATCTCAGGTGTCTTTGCATTTATAACCATAAAAACATATAAAACACGTGAAATTGATAAACTTGTTGATGGTACGTTGGATAAAATTAAGGCAAAATTAGACCAAGAGCAATATACTCAAGCTCTTGTTGCTAGTGCGATGGATAGTACTTTTGTTAGTGATCGTGTTGATAGTAAACTTGAAGATATTGCCGATGCTCTTGAATTAAGAGTAATAAATACTCTTCAAGATCAAGGCTTAGTTAGAAGCAACGACAGAATTTCGAATACTGAAGGTCAACCAAATCTTAATGCTGTACTAAGCGAAGATTAAAAGGTGGTTATATGAAAACTACTGAACACAAAATAAAGTTAGAGCAACTAAAAGAGATCCGATCTGCAAGTGAGCTTCTAGAGTTAGTTTATGGTGATATTGAACATCTTCAAATACCTATAACACCAGACAAAATAATAAAAAAAATCAAAAACTTAAACTTATCCAGCGACATTGATTTTGATGATTGGGACAAAGCTGGTTACATCAAAGTGAATCGTAAAGATGATAGTGCCATTAAGGATATATCTATTTGGGTTAACCCGCTAGAGCCAGAAGTAAGGCGACGTTTTACTACAGCCCATGAACTTGGACATCTCATCCACGATATTTATCCAGAGATTGAAGATAGTAATCTAAGCGACGAATTTATTGAGGTTCTTAATAGGAAAGAAGGACAGAGAAGCTTCAGGGAAACCAGAGCTAATCGTTTTGCAGGACAGTTACTTATGCCTGCACATTTAGTTAGAAAAGAAGTAAATAATCTAATTGAGCGCGTCAATCAATCTGATAAAAAGAAGATTTCTGCTGATTCTGCAATTAAGATGCTCAGTGAATTATTTGACACATCCAATGACGCAATGAGAATACGCTTAGAAAACCTTAATATAATTAAAAACAAAGCCCGTTAGGGCTTTGTTTCACTTACCGGATAGAGCGACTAGCGTTATCAGATAGATGGCGCAAACGCTTGGTGAGCTTTGACGATGGCGGCGCTGACATCGGCAACGCTTTGGGTGCCGTCAAACTTGTTATAGGTCAGCTTTCCAAAGTCAGCCAATTTGCCATAATACTTTACCAATGGCTTAGTCTGCTGATGATAGATCTCCAGCCGACTTCTTACCGTGCTCTCTTCATCATCGGCGCGAATAATAAGCGCCTCGCCGGTCAGGTCATCTTTACCTTCGACTTTAGGTTGCTTAAACACGGTATGGTAAACACGACCAGACCCCGGATGAATACGGCGCCCTCCCATACGTTTCACAAGCTCTTCATCGGGCACATCGATCTCAACCACATGATCGATATCGATACCGTTAGCCACCATGGCATCGGCCTGCGGCAGGGTGCGAGGGAAACCATCTAATAAGAAACCGTTAGCGCAATCGCCTTGAACGATCCGCTCTTTAACTAAGCCGATAATTAAATTATCGGAAACCAACAGACCACTATCCATCAGCTGTTTGGCTTCCAAGCCCAATGGGCTCTGAGCCTT
>PJEL010002111.1_pt1 | contig 18734 bp, 16 predicted proteins | sample 1853271 | NCBI WGS metagenome assembly PJEL01 (sample SAMN08108733, study PRJNA415343) | Invertebrate metagenome, whole genome shotgun sequencing project. | host: Globobulimina | place: Sweden: Gullmar Fjord | collected 2015-08
CTGAAAATGGTGTCGATGTTGAAAATCATCAGTCGCAGCAAGTTACACCACAGCTTTGTGCCCAGTATGATTTGATATTGGTGATGGAGAAGGGCCATATGGAGGCGCTCACTCAAATATCACCGGAAGCGCGTGGTAAAACCATGTTGTTTGGTCAGTGGATTGGCCAAAAAGACATTCCAGATCCGTATCGTCAAAGCCGCGAAGCATTTGAACATGCTTATCAGTTGATTGACGAAGCAGCACAAGCTTGGGTAAAAAAGCTGTAGTTAACATTTAGATAAATTATCTAGTTAAGCTTTAGAGACGTCTGGTTAAGCTATGATGCATAGCTATTAATAGAATCAAATAAAAGAGAAGCATATAAGCCTTCTTTAACTTCTCTTCAAAATACTAGTTTAGGAAGTAGCAATCTGATGACAACACAACCATCTCAGCAATCACACACAGATAATTCTGATGAGATAGATTTAGGAAAACTGCTTGGCATCTTATTAGATGCTAAATGGCTAATCATGCTCACCACATTTGCTTTCGCTGTGTTTGGTATTGCGTTTGCCCTGCTTTCAACGCCGATATACAAAGCCGATGCACTGATCCAAATTGAAGAGAAGAGCTCTGGCGGTATTTCGTCGATGGTCGGCGACATGGGAGAGTTGTTCTCTCAGGAATCTTCTGCGACGACAGAAGTTGAGATTATCAAATCACGTATGATCTTGGGCGAAACGGTTGATAAATTCAATTTAACCACCGTAACCTCTCCAAACTATGCCCCCATCGTCGGTAAAGGTTTTGCTCGTTTAACCGGTGACATCAACCACATTGTGGTGAGCCGTTTTACCTTGCCAAGCTATGCAAGCGAATATGATCTCACGATTCAGATTGTTGATGCTGAGCAAGGCACTTACCAATTGGTACGTGACGATGAGCGCGTTATCTTAAAAGGCAAAGTGGGTGAGCTAGCAACTTCTGATGACTACAGCTTGTTTGTGGCGGGTTTTGAATCGCATAACGGTTTTGAATTCTCGATTGGCCAACGTAGCCGACTAGAAGCTATCGAATGGTTGAAAGCTTCTTTGTCTCTGTCTGAGCAAGGCAAGCAAACCGGTATTCTGAAGCTAAGCTTTGAAGGCGAAAACAAGCAACAGATTTCTGAAATCCTTAACCATATTAGCCAGATCTACTTCTTACAAAACGTGAAGCGCAATTCAGCAGAAGCAGAGAAGAGCCTACAATTCTTAGAGAGCCACCTTCCAGGTATTAAATCTGAGTTAACTGGCTATGAAGACACACTAAACAATTATCGCCAAAAGAACGAATCGATCGATTTGGGTTTAGAAGCACAATCGACGCTCAAGGTAATGGTAGAGCTTGAAGCGCAATTGAACGAGTTGACGTTCAAAGAAAGTGAAATCAGCCAGCGTTTCACCAAAGATCACCCAGCATATAAAGCCCTGCTTGATAAACGTAAAACGCTATTGGGTGGGAAAGAGCGCCTAAACAAACAAGTACAAAAGCTACCGAAAACACAACGTGAAGTACTGCGTATGACACGTGATGTTGAAGTAAACCAACAAATTTATATTCAGCTTTTAAACAAGGTTCAAGAGCTAAGTATCATTAAGGCTGGTACAGTCGGTAACGTTCGTATCTTAGATGACGCGCAAGCCTATGCTCATGCCGTTAAACCGAAGAAGCCGTTGATTGTTGTATTAGCGACATTAGTGGGTGGCATGCTAAGTTGTGCGTTTGTATTGGTTAAAGCGGCGCTCCACCGTGGTGTTGAAAGCCCAGACCAAATTGAACAAATCGGTTTGCCTGTTTACGCAGCGGTACCAAAATCTGATTTACAAATTGAGTTGACCAATCGTTTTAAATCGAAGAAAGTACAAACAAAAGGCATTCAAGCACTGCTTGCCGAATCGAACCCTGCTGATCTTTCGGTTGAAGCATTGCGTGGACTTCGTACCAGCTTGCATTTTGCGATGTTAGAAGCGAAAAACAACGTTTTGATGATTTCAGGCCCTGCACCGGGCATTGGTAAATCATTCATCTCGACCAACTTTGCTGCAATTGCCGCAAAAACAGGCCAAAAGGTATTGTTGATTGATGCCGATATGCGTAAAGGTTACCTACAACAAAGCTTTGGTGTGAACTGGAGTAATGGTCTTTCTGATGTATTGAGTGGTCAGCAAGAGTTTGCTAAATACATTAAGGCAACACCAGTAAATAACCTAGATATTATTACTCGCGGCCAAGTACCGCCAAACCCATCTGAGTTGCTCATGCACCCACGCTTTGCAGAACTGATTGAATGGGTATCAAAGGAGTATGACTTAGTGATTGTCGATACTCCGCCAATACTTGCGGTAACCGACCCAAGTATTGTTGGTGCCTTCGCTGGCACCACATTAATGGTTGCACGCTACGGCCAAAACACCATTAAAGAGCTCGACGTTGCTCGTAACCGCTTTGAACAGTCAGGTATTGAAGTAAAAGGTGTTATCTTCAATGCTATCGAGAAGAAAGCATCAAGCTCGTATGGCTATGGTTACTACAACTATGCATATTCTAGCGATGTTAAGTAAATTGCATCGTTTGTTTTCGGTGGTACTATTAACATTAGAACAATTAATCCTAATTTAATATTTATAGTTTGATTTAGTTGATATTTTTCAAATTATCGAAACAACAACTTTATACATTTCACATCTGTGATTTTTTACAAAAACGTAAGAGAAAACTATGAAAATCTTTGTCACTGGTGGTGCTGGCTTTATCGGCTCTGCAGTCATTCGTCATATCATCAAGAATACTTCTGACAGCGTGGTCAACGTTGATAAGCTCACTTACGCAGGTAACTTAGAATCTCTTATCGAAGTGGATTCGTCTGGACGTTATGTATTTGAACAAGTGGATATTTGTGACAGAGCAGAACTCGACCGAGTGTTCGCTGATCACAAACCAGATGCGGTGATGCACCTTGCGGCTGAATCACATGTTGACCGTTCAATCACTGGCCCAGCGGCGTTTATCGAAACCAACATTGTTGGAACATATACGCTGCTAGAAGCGACGCGTGAATACTGGAATACACTGGAAGACAGTGCAAAATTGGAGTTTCGTTTTCACCATATCTCGACTGATGAAGTGTATGGTGACCTTCCACATCCAGATGAGGTTCCTGAAGGGACCGACTTGCCAATGTTCTTAGAGACAACGTCGTATGAGCCATCCAGCCCATACTCTGCATCCAAAGCATCGAGCGATCACCTTGTGCGAGCTTGGCTGCGTACTTATGGCCTGCCTACTATCGTAACCAACTGCTCGAACAACTACGGCCCTTATCACTTCCCTGAAAAGCTGATCCCATTGGTTATCCTAAATGCTTTGGAAGGAAAAGACCTTCCTATCTATGGTAAAGGCGACCAAATTAGAGATTGGCTATTTGTCGAAGACCACGCCCGTGCGCTCTACAAAGTGGTGACGGAAGGTAAAGTGGGTGAGACCTACAACATCGGTGGCCACAACGAGAAGAAAAACCTCGAAGTCGTGAACACCATTTGTGACATCCTTGATACGTTAGTACCGAAAGAGTCTGCGTATACAGATCAAATTACGTATGTCCAAGATCGTCCAGGTCATGACCGCCGTTACGCGATTGACTCATCTAAAATGCAGCGTGAGCTAAATTGGAGGCCAGAAGAGACGTTCGAAACCGGCCTTCGTAAAACAGTTCAATGGTATTTAGATAACTCGGTATGGTGTCAAAATGTACAAGATGGTAGTTACCAACGTGAGCGTTTGGGCGTAGAAACAACAGAATCAAAGGTGAATAAATAATGAAAGGCATAGTTCTAGCCGGTGGTTCAGGAACACGTTTATATCCATTGACGCGCGGCGTATCAAAGCAGCTATTACCAGTTTATGATAAACCAATGATCTATTATCCGCTTTCTGTGCTTATGTTGGCGGGTATTCGTGAAATACTCATTATCACGGCACCAGAAGACCAAGATGGCTTTAAACGCTTATTGGGCGATGGGACGGACTTTGGTATTGAATTGCAATACGCGATTCAGCCCAATCCGGATGGCCTAGCGCAAGCGTTTATTATTGGTGAAGAGTTTATTGGTGATGACAGCGTGTGTTTAGTGTTGGGTGACAATATTTTTTATGGACAAGGCTTTACCCCTATTTTGCAAAGTGCAGCTGAAAGAGCATTTGGAGCGACAGTTTTTGGTTATCAAGTTAAAGACCCAGAGCGTTTTGGTGTGGTTGAGTTTGATGAAGAGATGAAGGCCGTTTCAATTGAAGAAAAGCCGGAAGTACCAAAGTCCAACTACGCGGTAACAGGCTTGTATTTCTACGATAATCGCGTGGTTGAAATGGCTAAGCAAGTGAAGCCATCACATCGTGGTGAGCTTGAAATTACCACACTCAATGAAATGTACCTCAATGATGGTTCACTGAGCGTTGAATTATTAGGCCGTGGTTTTGCGTGGCTGGATACAGGCACACATGAAAGTCTTCATGAAGCCTCGTCTTTTGTACAAACGATAGAAAATGTTCAAGGCCTAAAAGTGGCTTGTCTTGAAGAGATAGCTTGGCACCAAGGCTGGCTTTCTAGCGAGCAGCTCTTGAAAGCAGGTCATGCATTATCGAAAAATGAGTATGGTCAGTATCTACTAGCTCTACTAGAAGAATGAGATTGAAAGAGAACAGATATGAGTTTGATTCATTGGATTGATTTTCCGAAAATTGGCGATGATAGAGGCAACCTAGTTGTATTGGAGGAAAATAAAAATATCCCATTTTCTATCAAGCGTATTTATTACCTTTTTGATTTGCAATCAGATATACCTCGTGGCTTTCATGCCCACAAAGAGCTTGTTCAAGTAGCCGTTTGTGTGAAAGGTCATTGTGATATTTTGATGGACGATGGCAAAAACAAAGAAACGGTCACGTTAGGTTCTCCTGATAAAGGTCTTCTCATTGATGTAATGCAGTGGCATGAAATGCGTAATTTTTCTGAAGACTGCGTATTATTAGTTCTTGCAAGTGATATTTATTATGAGGCGGATTACATAAGAGATTACGCTGAGTTTGTAAGGGAAGTTAATGTTAAGTTCTAAAAATATAACTCTACGTTTGGTAGAAGAAAGTGATGCCGAATTTATTGTGTCGTTGAGAGTTGATGACAAATATAATAAGTATCTATCAACTGTTTCGGCTGACATTGATAATCAAAAGTCTTGGATTAAGAACTACAAAACTAAAGAAGTCAATCGAGAAGAATTCTATTTTATTATCGAACGTAATGATGGGACTCGTTGTGGAACAGTTAGGCTTTACGATTTTATCAATGATTCATTCTGTTGGGGAAGTTGGATTCTTAATGAGGACAAAGGAAGATATTCTGCCTTAGAGTCTGCTTTGCTAGTTTATGAATTTGGCTTTGATCATTTGGGCTTTAAAAAAAGTCATTTTGAAGTTGTAAAAGGTAACTCAAAAGTTATCGATTTTCACCTTAAGTTTGGTGCAATAGAGATTGCACAAGATGATATTAATCATTATTACGAAATAGATAAACAATCTATTGAAAAAGTAAAAAATAGATTTTCTAGGATTATAAATAAATGATTCCATTTTTAGATTTGAAAAGTATCAATCAGCAATATCAACAAGAGTTAAAAGAAGCGTGCGCGCGTGTCATTGATTCTGGTTGGTACATTATGGGTAATGAACTTGCAGCGTTTGAACAAGAGTTTGCGGCGTATTGTGGGACTCAATATTGCATAGGTGTTGCCAATGGATTGGATGCTCTGACGTTGACATTGAGAGCATGGAAAGAGCTAGGAAGGTTACAAGCCGGTGATGAGGTGATTGTACCTGCGAACACCTATATTGCCTCAGTCCTGGCGATTACAGAAAACGATTTGGTACCTATCTTAGTTGAGCCTGATGAGGACACCTTCAATCTGAATATTTCGAACATTCAGAGTGCATTAACAGAGAAAACCAAAGCGATCTTACCGGTGCATTTATATGGCCAGATTTCTCCAATGGATGAAATTATGGACCTTGCAAACGAGCATCAATTACTGGTTTTAGAGGATTGTGCACAATCTCATGGTGCACAGGTTAATGGTAAAAAGTGTGGTGCATGGGGGCATGCGGCTGGCTTTAGCTTTTATCCCGGAAAGAATTTAGGTGCATTGGGCGATGCAGGTGCAATCACCACCAATGACAAAGAGCTATTTGACGTACTTGTTGCGCTTAGAAACTATGGCTCACATAAGAAATATGAAAATAAATATCAAGGTGTAAACTCTCGTTTGGATGAGATTCAAGCAGCTATGTTGAGAGTTAAACTTCCTCACCTAGACTCCGAGACTTCGATTCGTAGAGGTATTGCTAAACGCTACAGAGAAGAAATTAATAACCCAGTTATTTTACTGCCCAAAGTTAATTTTGACGAGGGGCATGTATGGCATTTATTTGTGATTAAGTGTAAGCACCGCAAGGAACTGCAAGATTGGTTTATTCAACATGATGTACAAACATTAGTTCATTACCCTATACCGCCACATAAACAAGTTGCTTACTGCCAATGGGCTGGGTTATCAAAGCCAGTCAGTGAAATGCTACATCAACAGGTACTATCTCTCCCTTTAGACCCCACAATGAATAGTGCATCAATAGCTGAGGTTATTAGATTACTAAATGAGTTTAAGGTGTGAAAAAATTACTCAAAGTCACAGCTATGACGGGTTTGCTAACTCTCCTAAAAATGGCTATGGGGTTTGTTATAGCAAAAGTGGTAGCAATTTATACCGGCCCAACAGGCATGGCAATGTTGGGACAAGTACAAAGCATGGTAGGAAGTTTGAATGGGGTCATTAACGCCCCAGCTAGTAGTGGTGTAGTTCGTTTTACTGCAGAGTATAAAGACAAGGGCTTTACTTTTTGCTCTCCTTGGTGGAAAGCTTCAATACAATGGATCTTAATAATTTCAGCGTTTGCTATACCTACGGGGTTATTACTGGCTGAAAATATTGCCATATGGTTATTCCAAGATGCTACGTTATCTTGGATAGTAATGTCTACAGTATGTGCATTACCCTTATCTGCAGTAGGAACGTTGTGTAACTCGGTTATCAATGGTCAGCAGCTATATAGACGTTATGTTTGTCTTGGAATGATCTCTGTGCTGTTATCTAGTATTGTTATGCTAGTGATGATAGCGTTTTATAATATTAAAGGGGCTTTACTTGCTGCTGCAATTCAGTCTGCTTTGATTGGTTTAGTAATGTTATGCGCAAACTTACGACAACCTTGGTTGAAGCTACATTATTGGTGGGGAAGTACAGACCATATAGCACGCAAGGCCATTGGCGGCTATATGCTCATGGCTATGACAACAGCTTTAACTACGCCAATAGCATTGATTATAGTTAGAACAATATTGGTTGAGAAAGTTGGTTGGGATTACACCGGACATTGGCAAGCAGTTTGGAAAATATCAGAAGTGTATTTAGGTGTGATCACTATGGCATTAGGTACTTACTATTTGCCTCGCCTATCTTCATTAACAAGTGTTGAACTTATTGTTGGCGAAATTCATAAAACGGCGCGAGTTATTGTTCCTCTTGCAGCTTTGATGGCTTTTTTTGTTTATATCTTTAGAGATTTTATTATCTCAATACTGTTTACGGACGAATTTCGTAGTGCAAGAGATCTATTTGCAATACAGTTAATTGGTGATGTCGTTAAAATTTTGAGCTGGCTGTATGCTTACCCGATGTTAGCTCGTGGGGCGACTCGGTGGTTTGTTATTACTGAAATTTCATTTGCTTTGTCATTGACTATTTTTACTTATTTCTTTGTAGAGAGCCTTGGAGTTAAGGGGGCGACAACTGCCTACCTGATCAATTATTCATTATATTTTTTAGTTGTTTTTTTTAATGTTAGGAGATTTTCACGTTGATTAATAAGTATAATCAACGGATTCGTTTTAAATACATAAAGAAAACTTGGAACTACATTTATGAGAACTGAAAAAAAGAAAATATTATTAGTCGGAGAGTTTTCTGGTGTTCACAGTAATTTAAGAGAAAGCCTCGTAAAGCAAGGTGCTCAATGTGACTTACTATCAGATGGCGATGGATGGAAGGGCTTTTCAAGTGATATAAGTATACCAGAAAGACAAAAGTTGGTAGGGCTCATGAAACTACTTTTTCCCATTTTTGATTTTTTTGGTTTTGCTGGACTTTTCCAATACGTAAAACAGAGGCATTTAATCAAATCACTTTCAAATTATGATGTTATTCAGTTAATTAACCCAATGCCAATAAAGTCCTTTGGTGCCATCGCGAGCATGCTTTTAATTAGAGCTCTGAGTAAGAAGAGCAAGAATCTATATTTATGTGCTTTAGGTGGTGACCTAGTAGTTGAATTTTTTTATATGCGAAGAAAACTTAAATACTCACCTTGGAGTGATTTTAATTTTAGACACATAAAGCATTATTATCAGAATGTGTCGTTTTTTTTCCCTATGCATATACTGTTATATTTTTTTGCGTACAAAAGTGTAAAGAAAGTAATACCAGGTCTTTATGAGTATTATATGGCTTACGAAGGTTTGTGTAAAAGAACGGGAATTGTACCATTACCTATCAACCTAGTTGATAAAAGAATAGACGAAGTGGGTTCAAGTAATAATCTTAGAATATTATATAGTAAAAAGCCATATTTCGGCGATTATTTAAAAAAAGGTTATAAATATTTTGACTTGGCTTTAAATAGGATAATTGAAGATAGTAATATAAATATTGAAGTGATCTATGCTAATGGCGTACCTTTCTTAGAATATCAGAAGTTATTGAATAATTGTGATATAGTCTTAGACCAAACCCTATCTTATGATAAAGGAATGACCGGTCTTCTTGCTATGTCATATGGTATGGTATCATTCACTGGTAATGAACAAGAAGTTCAAGATATTTATGGAGAGAGTATTCCCGCGATAAACGCCTTACCAAATGATGATTATATCTATAGTGAGTTGTTAAAGTTAATTAATGATCGAGAGTATTTAAAATCGCTGGGCGCTTCATCTAAATTGTATATAGAAAAAAATCACTCTGCAGACGAAGTCGCAAAAAAGTATATGTCAATTTGGTTTTAAAATGATTTTCTTTATTTTATTGATAGTATCATCCATAACGCTTTCCGCCGGAAGAAACGTTGTAACTTTTTGTTTTTGGGTCGGAATTACACTTGTTTCAGCATTTAGATACGAGACTGGGACAGATTATATTAATTATGTACAAATGTATTATGATATAAATAGAGGGTTTGAATCTTATTTACAAATGGAGCCATTTCACATTATCCTTAATAAACTGTCATTTGGTTATCAATTTGTTTTTTTTATATACTCCACGCTGACGTTATCTACCTTTTGTTTTATGTATTATAGATTTAGTCAGCTTACTTCTTTTTGCATTAGTAGTAAGGATCGAGTATGGGTATTTATAATTGTCACAGTTATATTTTTCGGTAATTTTTATTTCCTATCACTTAATAGTATTCGATCTTCATTAGCAATTGCTCTATATTGCCTTGGTATTTTCTATTTTATAGAAGGAAGGAAAAGAGCATTATGCTATATTCTTTTTGTTTGTTCTGGACTTGTACATTTTAGTTCGATACCTGTATCATTAGTTACTTTATTGGTATTGAGTTACTTGTTTCCTGTGCGTAACTTTTTGTTTTTATTTATTTTATTTATTTCTACAATGAATCCAATTGGATTTATTAAAGGTTTCTATGTAGCGAATCAGTTTCCATATTATAATTATTTTATTTCTGATTTGTATGCTGTGCCTGTTTCAAGCATTGGCTATCTAACTACCTTTATGACTGCATTATTATTGTTAATTTTTTATTTTATAGCTATCAGAGAAAAAGAGTTCAGAGAAAGTAGTGTTAAGGGCCTGTTGCAATTTTCAATTCTATCTTATGTGTTTTTTAGGTTTGCAGGTAATGACTTTTTTATTTTCGTAAGAATGGCAAAGTTTCTTTCACCAATTATATATTTTCTCGTTAGCTTTTGGATTGTTTGTTTTATAAATACTAGATTAACGTTTGTTAATAAGTATGCTTTAAGGTTTTTATTGTTAATTGTTATTATTTTTTCCAATCTTGTTATGTTTTTTCCTCGAGGTATATCTGATCCATCATATGGTAACTATAAAATTAACTACTGTATTTTTTATGAGGATAAATGTGATTATGTCGTTTCTGAGTTCTAACTATAGGAATACAAATGAGGAAGTTTTATTTTTTAGTGGATGACATTGTTAAAGCAAGATTTTTTATCAGTTTTATGACTAGTAGAGTTAATAATGTTGAATATGAATGTGTATTCTTAACGACTAAAGTTAGTTGTTACGGGTACTTAAAAGCTAGGGCTGCGAGGGGGGAAGTACTTTTATTATTAAATACAGGTACAAAAAACGCTTTTGTAGATGTTGATATGTCTAAAACTATTGGAGTTCTAAACAAAAGGCAGACAGAATCTGATGCAGAGAAGAACTATTTTGAAGTATCAAATTCTTTGTATTCTAGCCTAAAGGGCAAGATAAAATCCGAAGATTATTTGTTTGTTTTTGGTGGGAACCATCCGACAGCCTTAGCAGCTGAAGGTTTTTTTAATAAGCAAGCTGCTTCAGTTTTATATTTAGAAATTTCCAATTTACCTAATAAGATGATATGTGATCCTATTGGAGTTAATGCTCAATCAATTCTTTTTGAGCAGCCTCAAGTTATAGATAAATTTTCTGTGATAGATGAAGGTAAGCATAAAGTTTGGGTTAATGAGTATAAGGAGTACAAGAGAAAGCCTATTCCCCAATCAAAAATTAATGTGATAGATTACTTGTTAATTGGAGGTGATGGCGTTCTTTCTAGTTTTGGTTTAACTATAAAAGAAGACTCCCTTTCATTCTTTAGTAAACTCTGTATGTTTGTAGATAAATTTAGAGCAAAGAAAAGAAAATCATATGGTAGAAAGGTTTGTCTTGAAAATGATTATATATTTTTTCCAACTCAAGTTAGCTCTGATACTCAATTGAAAATAAACAGTGACTTAGATAATTTGGATGCTATTTCTATTATCTGTTCTAGACATAAAGTTGACAATATTTTTGTAAAGATACATCCAGGTGAATCAAATATTAAGCTTATCGATGATTATATGGACCTACAAGATCGTGGTCTTATAACCATTGTAAGTAATGATACATTAGATTTGATTTCTAAGGCATCTAAGGTGTATACAATAAACTCAACTGTCGGTTTAGAAGCTATGATATTGAACAAAGACTTGGAAGTGTTGGGGAGATCGATATATAGTCATTTTGATGACTGTAGAATGAAGAAATACATTCATTCTTACCTTTTAGATTTGGATTATTTTGGTGAAAATGAAATATCAAAAAAAATAGTTGATAAAATTGATTATATAAAAAATATTGGTTGATATGATGATTAAATATGATTACTTAGTAATAGGTTCGGGGTTGTTTGGGTCGGTGTTTGCTCGAGAAATGACAGATAAAGGTTTTAAGGTTAAGGTGATTGAAAAAAGGGAGCACCTTGGTGGAAATGTTTATTGTGAGGAGATCGAGGGGATTAATACCCATAAATATGGGGCGCATATTTTTCATACTAATGATAAAACAGTATGGGAATATGTTAATAGATTTGTTGAATTCAATAGATATACTAATTCGCCCATTGCAATCTCTAAGGAGAAAGCATACTGCTTACCTTTCAATATGAATACATTCAATCAATTGTGGGGTGTTATCTCACCAAGCGAAGCAAAAGCTAAAATAAAAAGTCAAAGCTCAGAGTTTGATGGAAAAGAACCTGAAAATTTGGAAGAACAAGCTATCTCCCTTGTTGGTCGTGATATATTTGAAACTCTGATTAAGTCTTATACAGAAAAACAATGGGGTAGGAGTTGTAAGGATTTACCTGCTTTTATCATAAAGCGGTTACCGGTTAGATTTACTTATGACAATAACTATTTCAATGATAAGTATCAAGGTATTCCCATCGGTGGCTACAACAAGTTAATTCAGGGATTGTTAAATGGCATAGAGGTCGAATGCGAAATAGATTACTTTGAACACAAAGAGTATCTAGATAGCATAGCGGATAAGATTGTCTATACAGGTCCTATCGATGCCTTTTATGATTATAAATTTGGCCGTCTAGACTATCGTTCCCTAGATTTTGTTACGTCAATTGAAGATACAGATAATTATCAAGGTAACGCTGTTGTTAACTATATAGATGAAAAATATAGTTACACTAGAATTATTGAGCATAAACATTTTGAGTTTGGAAATCAAAATAAAACTGTAATTACAAAAGAGTATCCAAAAGAATTTAAAGAAGGTGACGAATATTATTACCCGGTTAATGATTCTAAAAATAATTCTTGTTATGCCAAATATAAAAAGTTGGCTGCGTTGGAAAGTAAGATAATATTTGGAGGTAGACTAGCTGAATATAAGTATTATGATATGCATCAAGTCATTTCGTCTGCTTTGAAAATGGTGGAAAAGGAAATCTAGTATGAACAAAGTAATAGCTATCTTAGTTACCTTTAATAGATTAAATTTATTAAAAATAGCTTTGGAATCTGTGCTTGATCAAAGTCATCCATTGAAAAAGATAATAGTTGTAGATAACAATAGTTCTGATGGGACGAAGGCCTATGTTGAAGGTATCGCAAATGAATTTTGTAATGTCGAGTATTTCAACACTGGTGGTAATTTAGGTGGGGCCGGAGGATTCAAAGCTGGTTTTGAATTGGCGCTTAATTATGATTTTGATTATATTTGGCTGATGGATGATGATCTTGCACCTATGCCAGAGTGCTTACAGCACTTACTTGATTCTAATGGCGATATTAGACAACCGGTTAGATATAATATAGATGGATCTTGTGCTGAGTTATCACCTTTAGACTATGACTTAACAAACCCATTTGTTTTAAGACCTTCTCGTAAGAAAGTTCTTGATGTCTTTCCTTTTGAAATGGATGAGTTGGAAATTGCAGGCGTGCCTTTTGAGGGACCTTTGATCTCCAGAGATGTGGTTGAATCAGTAGGTTTACCTGATGAAAAATTTTTTATATTCTATGATGATCTTGACTACTCTATTCGAAGCAGAAAAATGGGATACTCAATTAGGTGTATAAAAAGCGCACATGCACAAAGATTATTGGTTAATAACCAGAAAAATGATATCGATGGCTGGAAAGGCTATTATATGATAAGAAACTATTTCCATATAAATTATAAGCATGGGGATAATTTCTTGGTCAAGTCGAAACCGTTCTTTATATGGCTTGCGTTGTTGTCTGTATCCATTTTTAAGTTTAAAAAATTTAAAAAATTATTTCCAACTTATTTGGATTCCTTTTCGTTAAAGAATTCCGATAAGAATAGACCGTAATGTGTATTTCCCCTCTATTAGCTCTTTGAAAAATGGGTGTTTTTTGGAGGGGATTTGGTTTTAATTTTTATATTAACTATTTAGCGGTCTTTTTTCTTAAGAAGTAAGGCGTGAAAAGTATTAAATGTTATTATGAAATATAACTTTTTAACAAGGTGTTTTTTTGAAGATTATTGTTACGGGAAGTAGTGGTTTTGTCGGTTCCAATCTTATTAATACTTTACCACAATATGGTTTTGATGATGTTGTAGTTGTAGGGAGAAGAAATTTAAATTGTGAGAGTAAGCAATTTATCTATGCAGATTTTTCTACCAAGTTCAATGTTATCAGCAACCTCAAAGGAGCCTCCGCTATAGTTCATTGTGCAGCGCAGAATCATGTGATGAAAGGAGGGCCGGCTGATTTACTGAGGGAGTATCGTCAAATAAATGTAGTTAGCACTCTGGAGCTTGCTAATCAAGCTGCTAAGGCCGGAGTTAAGAGGTTTATTTTTATAAGTTCGATAAAAGTTAATGGCGAGTGTACTAATAACAGAAACCCTTATTCGATCCTCGACGAACCAAATCCAAATGACTACTACGGTATATCTAAGCTTAACGCCGAACAAGAATTATTAAAACTGTCAAAACGTGTTGACATGGATGTGGTGATTATTAGGCCTACATTGATTTATGGTCCTAGTGTTAAAGGTAATTTTTCATCGTTGTTAAACTTTGTTTATCGAGGTTTACCTTTACCATTTAGATGCATCGATAACAACAAGCGAAGCTTGATATCTATAAAAAACTTAGTTGACTTGATTATTACTTGTATAGACCATCCTCATGCATCTAATCAAGTTTTTTTTGCGTCTGATGATAACGATATATCTACCTCTGAGATTGTAAATGAGATAGCAAATACATTGGGAAAATCTAATCGGCAACTGCCTATTCCTGTTTGGTGTTATATACTATTCGGTAAACTATTTAATAAATCAGATGTAGTCAATAGGTTGACAGGATCATTGCAAGTTGATATCACACATACAAAGAAAACTTTAAGTTGGGAGCCACCTCAGACACTACAAGAAGGTTTTAAGCAAACTGCTAATGCCTTTTTAAAATCTAAAGGAAGTAGTAATTTATGATCCGTATAATTGATTTTATCGCCGCTTTCTGTGGTTTATTGTTATTTTGGCCTGTCTTGCTGATAGTTGCAATTCTAGGTTTATTTGACACTGGCTCACCTATTTTTATTCAAGAGCGAGTGGGTCGTAATAAAAGACCTTTTAAACTGATAAAATTCCGTACTATGCCTATCGAAACAAAATCTGTAGCGAGTCATTTGACCACTAGTGCATCAATTACTAAATTGGGTAGTTTTTTGCGAAAAACCAAAATTGATGAATTACCTCAGTTGGTAAACGTATTGAAAGGTGAAATGAGTTTAGTTGGACCTCGCCCAAATTTATTCAACCAAGAAGAGTTGATAAGAGAGCGTGATGCGAAAGGCGTATATGATGTGCTCCCAGGTATCACTGGTTTGGCTCAGGTGCAAAATATTGATATGTCAACCCCAAAGCTTCTTGCTCAAACTGATAAAAATATGATTGATACCTTAACTATCAACAATTACTTCAAGTTCATTATCTTAACGGCGACGGGGAGTGGTAGTGGTGATGCAGTTAAATAAAATCTAGTGGCACCGAGTGCTATGAACATGAAATGTTATACTTTTCTAATTATTGCTAATAAAACGTTGTTTATGGTTGGAAATTAGAGTCGAATTAGCCGTAATTATGATTGGCTTGCTTTGATCATAAACTTGGCTTTATGATGTTCGTTATTATGCACTCATATGTCTATTTAAATACCAATAAATAAGAATAACTCTATGCAACGTCTAAATTTTATCTGGCATCTATCCCGCTTACATAAGCGCGTTATCAGTGTTGCTTTTGATAGCTTCTTCATCCTCTTTGCTTTGCATGCTGCTTTGTGGACAAGGTTAGGTGATGTAAGATTGTTAAATGATAGTGATAATTTACTGTTAATCGGATTGACTGTAATATCAACAATCCTAATTTTTACTAAGATAGGATTGTATCGCGCTATACTTAGGTACCTTACTTTTCAAGCTCTATTTGTTGTCACTTCAGGTGCAATATTATCTGCGGTGGCCCTAGCTGTCTTTGCTTATTACCTTCAAGAACCAATCCCTCGTACTGTACCTATTATTTATGGGGCGTACCTAGCATTATTGTGCGGTGGGGCGCGTCTTGTTGTCAGAAATCTTGTTGCAACCACGTCAAAAGACCCTCGCGAGGAGGTTATGATCTATGGTGCCGGCTCTGGTGGGCGCCAATTAGCCGTTGCTCTTAGAGCATCTGAAAAATACCGCATTAGAGCATTTATTGATGAAGACAATACTCTTGTGAACACAATGATATTAGGCTTGCCTGTAATTGAGTTAGATAAATCAGAAGCTCTAATACATAAATACGAAATTTCAAAAGTGCTATTGGCAATTCCTAGTGCTTCACGCGCTCGCCGTAAACAAATTTTGGATCTTTTAGCACCTCTCTCGGTCGAAATTCAAACAGTTCCAGATATGGCTGATATAGTTTCAGGTAAAGCAAGAATTGACGAATTGACGGATGTGCCTATTGAAGATTTGTTAGGACGTGATTCCGTAGCTCCCCAGCAAATTTTGTTGGAAGCAAACATCAAAGATAAAGTGGTAATGGTCACTGGTGCAGGTGGCTCTATTGGCTCTGAGCTATGTCGTCAAATTCTCAAACAACAACCTAAAACTTTAGTGTTATTTGAAGTATCCGAATATGGACTTTATCAGATCGATAGAGAATTATCCTTAATGGTTGAAAGTAAAGACTATAACGTTGAGATAGTCCCACTTTTAGGCTCGGTTCAACGTTCACATCGTTTGCTGACTTCAATGAAGTCTTTTGGTGTCCAGACGGTTTATCACGCCGCAGCATATAAGCACGTGCCTCTTGTTGAGTATAATGTGGTAGAAGGGGTAAGGAATAATATTTATGGGACTTACTATACAGCTAATGCAGCAATTGAAGCTGGTGTTGAGTCCTTTGTCCTTATTTCAACAGACAAAGCAGTACGCCCAACGAATGTAATGGGCACAACTAAACGCATGGCTGAATTAGGTTTACAGGCTTTAGCTGAACAGGAAAATCAAAAAGAGAGCGGAACGCGTTTTTGTATGGTTCGATTCGGAAATGTACTAGGTTCATCTGGCTCTGTGATCCCTTTGTTTAAAAGACAGATCAAGTCCGGTGGTCCACTGACTGTTACTCATCCGGATATTACTCGCTTCTTTATGACGATCCCGGAGGCTGCACAGTTGGTTATTCAAGCCGGTGCTATGGGGAAAGGGGGGGATGTATTTGTACTTGATATGGGAGAATCGGTAAAAATTACTGATCTTGCAGAAAACTTAATTAACCTTTCAGGACTTTCTGTTAAGAGTAAAGAGAACCCTCATGGTGATATTGAGATTCAATTTTCGGGTTTACGCCCAGGTGAGAAGCTTTATGAAGAGTTGTTAATTGGTGATAACGTAGCTCCTACAGCTCATGAACGGATTATGACTGCACAGGAAGTGGCTTTACCTATTGCTGAATACAACTCATTGCTAGAATCTTTGGATTTTGCTTGCCATAACTTAGAACATGAGACGATACGTCAACTTCTATTGAATGCGCCAACAGGTTTTAAACCAACAGATGGAATTGGTGATTTAGTTTGGAATGCGGCTCAACTCAAAATCGTCGACTGACCCGCTTTGATATTGATTGGCTAAAACGCTCGATGTACTTCATTGGGCGTTTTGTATTTTAGAGCTGTGTGAGGCCTATATTCTTTATAGATTTTTACTGATTCGGCGACCATTTTCTTTGTTTCATCTAAATCATTAGGCTTGTTCAACAGAGCAGTATTGAATGCCTCGATCTGAGTGATGTACAAGCTCATCTGTATTCTTTCGCTCCTTCAATGCGTTTAAAAAAGCCTGCTTGATCGTATACGATTTCATATCATCACTTATGTGGTAACCCACGATTTTTCTTGAGTAAGCATCCGTTACTAAACTGAGATAAGTACAATCACGACGTGTTGCTAGGTAAGTAATATCGGCAACCCATAATTGCTCTGATCTTTCAGGTATTAAGCTTTCTTTGACACGATTTGGATGGCAGTAATAACGATGACTAGTGTTTGTGGTTCGATGATAAGCCCTTCGATTCTGTACTAATTAGCGATTCACTTTTAACAGAGGAAATAAGCGTTGTTGCCCAATTTTATTATCGTTATTATCAGGTAAGTAATTGATCTTGCTAGTCTCTATACGTGGGTGCATCATCCTTTGTTCCTTGATAAAACCGAGCACTGATTTATATCTTTTTGTCTGATGAATTTCTGCAACACATCGCTTGTAGAAAGTGTGTCGTGTAATACCTATGAAGTGGCAAGCTTTAGTGACGGTCAGCTTTCCGACTGTTTTTTCCTTAATAACTCAGCCTTGTGGTTCTTTGAGATTCGGACTCCGAAATCTCTATCCATGACTTTTACAACCGCGTCAAAGAATTCAGCTTTGAGCTGAGTCTTTTCTAATTGCTACTCGAGTTCTTTTATTCGTTGCTCCGGGGTTTTAGTTGAGGCAGTGTTTGATACAGCCGCTCCTATAATTCTTGATAGTTCTATTCCTTTAGGCCAATTTAGTTGACCATGTTTACGAAACCAAAATAAAACGTTAGAGCGACCTTGGATCTTACAACGGTCTTGAACTTGCTCATAAGTCATTTGGCCTTTTAAAACTTAGCTTACGACTGCCAATTTAAAGACGAGAGAATAATCTCGTTGAGTATGTCTACTTGTTGTTTCATGACTCTCTCCAATTCGACCTTATGTAAGGAAGCAAGAGAGAACGTGACCATTAATAGCCGTTAGAGTTGGACTAAACAGAATTTATCTATGAGGAGGTGGTAATTTACTAGTTATGACTAGAATATTTATGTAACGGAGTTATATTTTTAACTAAGCCAAATGACATTTTTTTTCATATCCGATCCGCCTACCTGCGCCCTTTCTTGATCTTCCACTACAGTTTTGACTGTAAACTGTAGTAAAATTACGCTAATTTGTTTTTATACCGATTTATTTTGAATTGAACGAGGTCAG
>PJEL010002112.1_pt1 | contig 18730 bp, 16 predicted proteins | sample 1853271 | NCBI WGS metagenome assembly PJEL01 (sample SAMN08108733, study PRJNA415343) | Invertebrate metagenome, whole genome shotgun sequencing project. | host: Globobulimina | place: Sweden: Gullmar Fjord | collected 2015-08
GGTAGCCCTCGAGTGGCCCGCTACATCGGAAGGACGGGCATTGATGAATCAGCTCCCAGTTTTCAAGCGGCAGCTGCCATCCGTTAGTTGATGCATACACATAAACCGTAGCCGGCTGACCTGCATCATAGGCCCTTGCCTGCAGTGAAAGGGTGCCGAAACCGGCAGGAACTTATTTTTACGGGCAGCAATTTTTTTGATCGCCTCATCCACGGCATCTTTTTCACCGGAGATAACAATCTGCATTTCCGTGTTGTGGTTGGCAATGGTTACAATGCCATCGGAGGATAATCGAAACAGCACCTTTTCAACATCCTCCAGGGTAAGGCCCAAAATTGCCTGCATGCCTCCCGGATTTCTCGTTCCTTCCCTGTCTGAAAGGCGTCCCCTTTCAGACACCAGTTTTATAGTGTCTTCTTTTGACAGAACTCCGGCAGCACACAGGGCACTGTATTCTCCCAGGCTGTGACCGGCCAAGTAATCCGGTACGACCCCGGCCCTTGCAACTGCTTGCCAGCATATGAGATCCACTGCTGTCAGGGCAGGCTGCAGGTTGGCCGCCTGGGTTAATTCCTCCAGAGGCCCTTCCAGGCAAAGTCTTTTAATCGGCAGAGAACTGACCTGCTCTGCCAGATCCATAAGCCGGGCAGCATCACTGTCTGCTTCAAGAAAATCCTTCCCCATGCCCAGGTACTGTGATCCCTGGCCGGGAAAAAGTATGGCTACCTTATTGTCCTGCATTTTACTTACTCCTTTAAAAAAAGTACCCCGCAGGTAAGCGATAGACTCCGAGGGGGCATAAATGCCTAAAGTTTGACATTTGAAGTTTGAAGTTTAAGTCTTTTTAAAAACTGTTTTTTCCTCATCCCTGCGCCTCTAATCTTGAGGCCTAAGCCTGATGGAGGCCATGAGATCGAAGTCGGAGTTTATGCCCTGTTTTTAAGGGTGCTATCTGCTTCTTCGGCCCTGCGGCCTCCTCGCAATGACGGGAAGGGGGCAATGTCCTCCTCTTCCCCCGTCTTAGCAAACCCTTTTTTTCGTCATCGCGAGGGAGCCCAAGCGACCGCGGCGATCTCCAACCCCGCGGCGCGTTGTCGGCATAAAAAACTGCCGACGATTGACAGACACCTGTTTTTTATCTTTTCCCCTTGACCATGATGCCCCTCTCTATGCTTTTCAACCTCAGGCACTTCAGGCACTTGCACCCTGCTTTTAAGGGTGTTTATGCCCCCTCGCGGGGTACTTGTACCCTGCTTTTAAGGGTGTTTATGCCCCCTCACGGGGTACTTTAGGCACTTTCATCACCATCTCTCTTCTCCTTAAGATGCTGCTGAATCGTGCCCAGCAGAAACAACCCTACCCCGGTACTGATAGCCGAGTCGGCGACATTGAATGCCGGCCAGTGGTACGTTCCCACATAAAAATCCAGAAAGTCTATGACTGCCCCGAACCGCAGCCGGTCAATCAGGTTGCCGATAGCGCCGCCGCCAATCAGACCGATGGCATAGACAAATATACGCCCCTGTTTTTTCAGGTGTCGATAGGCAATGGCCATAATCACCAGGGCCGTAATCCCGATCCCCACAAAAAAAATCAGGCGCAGGGTATTCTTGTCGCCGGCCAGAAACCCGAAGGCAGCACCGGTATTGGTTACATGCACCAGGTTAAAGAAACCGGGTATGATCTCCTCTTGCCCATGGAGTTCATAAGTGGTCAATATCCACAATTTAGTTAACTGGTCGGCAATAACCACCAGTATGGCTAAAATTATCGGGATACTGTCCGTCCGTTCAAATTTATTATTCAAGGGTCTGCTTCTGTAATGTTATCGTTTGATTTATCAGGCCAATTCCGCCACAACCGAAGTACAACGACTGCAGAGCTGGGGATGATCCTGATCGTTACCCACGGTCTCTGAACGCAGCCAGCACCTTTCGCACTTGCTGCCTGTTGCCGGCGCCACGGCTACCTTCAGTTCCGGCAGCAGTTCACTGGCAAATGCTGAATCAGCAAGTGAGTCAACATGCTTTAGATCAGAGACGATGGAAATCATCTGCAGCGTTTCCCACTTGTCGGCCAGAAAATCTGCCAACTGTCCGGTCACTGCAACCTGGACCTGCGCCTCCAGGGGATGACCGATCACCTTATCCCGGCGGGCGATTTCCAGGGCCCTGGTAATCTCGGACCTGATCTCCAATAACCGGCTCCACTTATTCTCCAGTTCAGGGTCGATTGCCTCGTCGTGGTCAGCGGGAAAAAGCTCCATAAAAACTGTATCCTGGCGGTTCTCAGCCGGATCTGCTTCCGGCAGGTGCTCCCATACCTCGGCAGCAGTGAAGCTCATGACCGGGGCCATCAGGAACAACAATCCTTTGAGAATATCATAGAGCACAGTCTGCGCTGCCTTTCTTGATCGGGAACCGGGCAATGAGGTATAAAGACGATCTTTGATGATATCCAGGTAAAAGGCGCTCATGGTCACCCCGCAGAACTGATGGAGTCCATGAAAAACCACATGAAAATCAAAATCTGCGTAGCCCCGCACCGCCTTTCTCTTCAACAGTTCAAATTGGAGCAGGGCCCAACGGTCCAGCTCCTCCATTTGATCGTATGGCACCCTGTCATTGGCTGGTACAAAATCATCAAGGTTGCCCAGCAAATAGCGAATGGTATTCCTGATTTTCCTGTAGGCATCGGATAACTGCTTTAATATTTCATCGGAGATCTTGATATCATCCCGGTAGTCCTCACTGGCAACCCACAGCCTGAGGATCTCGGCACCGTATTTCTTGATCACCTCTTCGGGGGCAATAACGTTGCCGACACTTTTGGACATTTTCTTACCCTGGCCATCCACCACAAAGCCATGGGTCAGGACACCGCGATAGGGAGGGATCTCCCTGGTGCCCACTGATGCCAGCAGCGAACTCTGGAACCAACCGCGATGCTGATCACTCCCTTCCAGGTAAAGATCTGCCGGTGCCTCCAGTTCCTCTCTTTTTTCCAGAACGGCGGCATAACTGACACCTGAATCAAACCAGACATCGAGGATATCGTTCTCTTTGACAAAGGTATCGCCGTTGCATGCGGAACAGCGGATATCCTCGCCGATAAAATGGGAATTATCGTACTTAAACCAGGCATCGGCACCTTCCTGCTCAAAGAGACCGACGATTTTCTCCACCACGGTCTCGTCTTTCAACACTTCACCGCATTGCTGACAGGTAAAAACGGTAAGCGGCACACCCCAGGTCCGCTGCCGGGATAAACACCAGTCAGGCCGGGTCTCCACCATGCCGTAGATCCTCTCCATACCCCAACGCGGTTTCCAGGTAACCTTCTTGATTGCCTCCATGGCCCTGGTGCGCAGATCGTTTTTCTCCATGGCGATAAACCACTGCTCAGTGGCCCTGAAAATCACCGGTTTCTTGCAGCGCCAGCAGTGCGGGTAACTGTGCGAGATATTTGTCTCATTGACCAGCAAGCCCTTGTTCTGCAGATCCTCGTTGATCTGCTTGTTGGCGTCGTAAATAAACATCCCTGCGTAGGGACCGGCTTCATCGGTAAAATACCCCTTACTGTCAACCGGAGAGAGTACCGGCAGATCATAATTAAGGCCGCTCATATAATCTTCCCGCCCATGGCCGGGTGCGGTGTGTACTATGCCGGTACCGGTCTCCAGTGTTACATAGTTCGCCAGGATGATAAGTGATTCCCTATCCAGGAATGGATGCTTACAATTTTTTCCCTCCAACCCTTTAGCCGAAAAAGTTGCCATAACCTCATAACCGTCCTCGGCCACATCAGGCCCAAACCCGGCAAAGGCCTGTTCTACCAATTCTTCGGCCATTATCCAGACCTCATCATTAACAGCTACCGCTGCATAGGTGAAGTCCGGGTGAAAGGCCACTGCCAGGTTGGCCGGCAGGGTCCAGGGCGTGGTTGTCCAGATCAGGGCATATACCTTTCTGTTACCCAGTTTATCGGCTGCAAGTTCAGGGATTATTGAACTTACATCGTCAATCAACGGGAACTTTACATAAATGGATGGGGAAGCATGGTCATGGTATTCAACCTCTGCTTCGGCCAGGGCGGTTTGGCAGGATGAGCACCAGTAAACCGGTTTTTTGCTCCTGATCACACCGTCTGACAACAAGAACCGGTTAAATTCCCTGGCAATGGCTGCCTCATAACCATGATTGATAGTTAAATACGGGTTTTCCCAGTCTCCCAGCACACCCAGCCGCTTAAACTCAGCTTTCTGGATTTTTATCCATTTTTCAGCATATTTCCGGCAGGCATTGCGGATAGAGAGAACACCCATTTCTTTTTTCTTGGGTCCCAGGTCCTTATCCACATTATGCTCAATGGGCAGGCCGTGACAATCCCATCCCGGCACATAGGGACAATGAAATCCTGCCATGCGCTTTGATTTAAGGATAATATCCTTGAGCACCTTGTTAAAAGCCGTACCCAGGTGAATATGGCCGTTGGCATATGGCGGACCGTCATGCAGAATATACAGGGGCCGGTCTTTGGTTCCTGCCTGGATCTGTCCATAGAGGTCATCTTTCTCCCAGCGTGCCAGATACTGTGGTTCTTTCTGGGAAAGATTAGCCTTCATTTTAAATCTTGTTTGGGGCAGATTCAGTGTTGCCCGGTAGTCCATTCTTCCTCTCCTTTCTAGTTCTTAACTAGTTTTCAACCAGAAACGGCCCTTTCGGAGTCTCGCTTTGCTCGCTTACCTGAACAATCTCAGCGTCAGCCTGCGTCGTTGCTTGTGCGGCGTACCCGAGTACGCCTCCGTGCAACTCCTTGTAATCCTTGATCTTGCTCAAAATTGCTCGCTTCCTCATTGAAAACAACTTATTGTAGCCGTCCGGAAAGTCATTTCTTTCCGGACGGACACTAACTATGAAATCAGTCGACCGCATCTGAAACTGTGCATTACAGATTCAGCCAAAAAAAATTAAAGCATATTGTAATGAGAGTTCAGCAATACGATTATTCTTAGGTTCTCGGTGTCAGGTGAAGCGTTGCCGCTAAAATACCAGTTAAACAGTAAGTTGCAAGGGTAAAATTCCTATATTCAGTACCACCTGTATACTTTATATTAACGCCTTTCAGTTTGACATCCACCCGACTGATTAATATATTCTTTTTGCCGTGTAACTTGATTGAAAAAGATGAAACCTTTCACTTTCATATAATTGTTAGGTTGCAATGTTGAATTACCGATAAAACAGCTCATTTAAAAGGGGAAAACAATGCCCAAAGTTATAGCCATGGCCGGTAAAGGCGGTACCGGCAAAACAACCATTTCTGCCTTGTTAATTAATTATCTGCTGCATAAGGGGTTAACCCCGGTTCTGGCCGTAGATGCTGATGCGAATGCCAACCTGAATGAACTGCTGGGCATGGACGTCTGCCTGACCCTGGGAGAGATCCGCCGTGACCTGAAAGGTGACATCCCGGCCCATATTACCCGGGATCAGTACATGGAGATGAAGGTGCACGAGGCACTCATCGAGGAAACAGGCTTTGACCTGCTGGTCATGGGCCAGCCGGACGGCCCGGGCTGCTACTGTGCGGCCAACCAGCACCTGGCCATGTCCATCGATAAACTTGCAGATAACTATAAATATATCCTGGTGGACAATGAAGCCGGCATGGAACATTTAAGCCGCATGAACCTGCGGAGCATAGATACGCTCCTGGTAGTCTCCGACCCCTCGGCACGCGGTATTCTTACAGCTAAAAGAATTTCTGAACTGACCAATCCCCTGGTTATTGAAATAAAACAAAAACATCTCATCGTTAACCGGACACCCACACCTTTACCCGATGAACTCGAGGCCAAGATAAAGGAGGCAACTGAGTCCACTGAAATGCCGCTGGGCGGCATCCTGTCCAGCAGCGATGATCTCATCAAACAGGAATTGAGTGGCGAATCCTATCTGAAACTGGCTGAAGACACACCGGTTTTGCAGCAGGCTTACGAGATTTTCTCTAAAATCATTACCTGATTCAAAGGGGTTAATATTTTTTCTATATTTCATCAAACTTGACAGAAAAGCTCAATAGTTATAGATAGTTTCATTCAGGTCTATGGATTTATGGACTCGTAAAAAATCCCGGCACGTCATTGCGAGGAGTGTAACGACGAAGCAATTTCATGGAAAATCGACAGGTTAGAGATTGCCGCGCTCCGCTCGCAATGACAAAACATCCGATTTTTTGACTTTTTTTTACGAAACTGTCATAGATTAACAGATACATTTGTTACATTTAACATTATTAATTTATCTTTCTACTTTCCATGACCAAAAAACCAGTCAACAAATCAATGGTTGAAATTGTCAGGGCCACTAAAATTTACCAGCCCGACGTGGTAGCCCTTGAAGATATTTCCCTGTCAATTCCCAGCGGTGAAATGCTTTTTCTTACCGGCATGAGTGGGGCGGGCAAAACAACCCTCTTGAAACTGATCTGCGGTATTGAGCAGCCTGACAAGGGCATGGTAGAGGTGGCCGGCAAAGACCTGAACCGCCTGAAGTCTAAAGAAGTGCCCAAACTGCGACAGCAGATAGGTATGGCCTACCAGGATTTCAAACTGCTCCCTGACCGGACTGTTGCCCAGAACATTGCCATGGCTATGGAGGTCGCCTACCTCAACTACAAAACCATTAAAAAAAGGGTGATTGCTCTCCTGCAGCAACTCCGTCTTGAACACAAGCATGATGCATTAGCCGGCAATCTTTCCAGGGGCGAACAGCAGCGTGTGACCATTGCCCGGGCAGTTGCAAACTCCCCTGCTCTGATCCTGGCAGACGAACCCACCGGCAATCTGGATTCAAAAACAACCCCTCTTGTCATGAAATTATTTGAACAATTTAATTCATGGGGAACGACAATCATTATTGCCACGCACGATGAGGCGATTTACAGGAAATCCGATCATCGTGTCATTGAGCTGCATAGTGGACGCTTTGTACAATATGAAAGAAGAACTATGCAAACCCGCAACAATATGCCATGAAATTTCTGTCTACCATTTTCGCCCTGACCGGCCGTAATCTTCAAAAAACCTGGCCTTCACAGTTCATGACCTTGCTGACCGTGAGCCTGTCGGTCCTGATCTTCTCATTTTTCTTCCTTATTTACATCAACATGATCAAGGCGGGAGAATCGCTTGGTGATGACCTGCGCCTGACTATTTACCTGGAAGAAGAGCCGGTGGTGGAGATGCAGTCGGAACTGGTCAAAAAAATAACCAATTTCAGCCCGGTTGAAGAAATCCGCTTCACCTCCCGGCAGGATGCCTTTAACAGGCTTTCCTCGCAACTGGGTGATAATGTTGATGTGCTTGACGACCTGGATCCCTCATTTCTGCCGCCATCCATTGAGGTGTATCCCAAAAAGGACCTCACCACCTTAACGCAGATTAAACGATTCTCAGAATATCTATCCACCCTGCCGGGAGCGATCAAAGTGCAATACGGACAGGACTGGGTGGAACGCTTTAATTATTTCACCAAGCTGCTCAGGATAATTGTGGTGTTGAGCGGCATACTGCTTATTCTGACGACAACCTTTATGGTTGCCTATACTATCAGGCTGGCAGTGGTCGCCAGACAGGCTGAGCTGGAGATCCTCCGGCTGCTTGGGGCGACAGACAGCTATATACGCACACCGTTTCTGATTGAAGGGCTTTTACAGGGCATTTTCGGTTCTTCACTGGGCCTTATCGCCCTGTTTTTCCTCTTTCAATGGATCCAGATGCGTTTTACCGGGCCTGGTTTTCTGCAAATAATTGAATTTACCTTTTTCTCCCCATTAATAATTGGAATCATAATAGTAGTCAGTATATTACTCTGCACGGGAGGCAGCTATTCTTCCATGCGAAAATTCATGCGCATTTGACATGAAAATTTCTCGCTTATCAGCAAAGTTTCTTGCCGGGAAATCATCATCCGTATTCATGATGCCTGGAGTTTTATTCTGCCTCCTGTCTTTCACGGTTTTCTTCCAGACAATTAATGATACTCCTGTTTTTGCGGCCCAGGAACAGGTATTGCCGAGCAGACTGCGGGAATCCTACCAGGAAAGACTCCCCAAGGAAAAGCAGCGGCAAATCATTGAGAAGAGTGCCAAGATCCGTAAGCTGCAGGAAGGAATTATTGATCACAAGATAAAGATCCTCGGTTCCAAGAAAAAGGAACGCAGTTTATTGGGTGACCTCGAGAGAATTGAAGACGAACTGAAAGAACAGAAAATAAAACTTGCTTCCCTGCAGGAGGAAACCACAAAACAGGAACTGCTGCTGGCCGACCGGCAGGAATACCTCAAGGGGGTTGTCAAAGAAAAACGAGCTCACCAGAAGCACGTTAAAAACAGGGTGGCCGCCTATTACCGCATGGGGTCCGTCGGCTTGATGAATGTCCTGTTTTCAGCTGAATCCCTGCCGGAATTAATGGATTTCCAGGAATATTTCAATCTCATGCTGGAATATGACCATTCGATTATCAGTAAGTATCTGGTCGAGATACGGGAACTCAATCGTGCCAGGGAGGCCCATGCCCGTGAAAAATTGCGCCTCATGAAACTGACAGACGAAGTAAGCGACAAGGAAAAACAGCTTTCCCGGATACACCAGGAAAAAAACCTGCTGCTCAAGCAAGTCAATACTGAAAAACATCTATATGAGCAGGCGGTTGCTGAAATTGAGGATGCGGCGGCCGATCTGGCGTTAACCCTGAGTAAAATACAGGTGGAAGCTGAGCCATCTCCTTCTCCTGTCAAACAACACGTTGCCGCCCTCCAACAAAAAAACGGCGCTGCCCAAAAACCACCGAGACCCACTGGTTTTCTCGGCCAGAAAGGGCTCCTTGACCCGCCGGTACCCGGCACTGTTATCACTACATTCGGACAGCGGGTGGAAGGTAAGTTCGATTCTGCAACAACCTCAAGCGGTATTGATGTCAGAGCTAAAAACGGCTTGGAAATAAAGGCTGTTTATGCTGGCAAGATTATCCATTCAGGATACCTGCGCGGTTACGGCAACCTGATTATTATTGACCACGGCCAACAGTATTTCTCAATGCTCTCCCGGGTAGCTGATATCTACAGAAAAGAAGGCACCAGGGTACAAAGGGGTGAGAGTATCGGCATGACCGGCGACAGTGACGAACTGTATGGCGCAGGATTGCATTTTGAAATCCGCAATGGCTCTAAACCGGAGGACCCCCTGGTTTGGCTCAAGAAAAACTCACTGCCTATAAGCGTATCTACTCCTGCCGGCCCATAAAACACGGATGAGTGTTTTTCTTCCTGCTTAACAAGTTTCAGTAATCTTTTTTTCAGAAAGAACATTGTTTTTGCCTGTTCAGTAATTATTGTATCATTATTATTTTATTGTCCGTTTTTCAGTGACATGATAAAATTTAACACTGCGAATTAAGATTTAGTACTCTAATACGTCAGATATGCTGGCATATCAATGCAGATATTTTTGCAATTCAAACGGGAATCCTTATGCATCACAAAAGTATAGCCTTTATAAATAGATCTATTTTAATTGTCCTCTTCTGCCTGCCATTCCTTATTATCAATACTCCTCAGTCATACGGCAGTTCTGATGAGATGGAGAAAACCTATAAAAACCTGGAGGTCTTCTCCAATATTTTAAGCATAGTGCAGCAGAATTATGTGGATGAAATTGATACCCAGGAGGTGATCGAAGGAGCTATCCGTGGCATGCTGACCAATCTGGACCCCCATTCCTCGTTTATGAAGCCCGATGACTTCAAAGAACTCCAGGTCGAGACCAAGGGCAGCTTCAGTGGTATCGGCATAGAGATTACCCTGAAGGACAACATACTTACTGTCGTTTCGCCGATTGAGGGAACGCCTGCCGACAATATGGGCATCAAGGCCGGTGACAAGATTATCAAAATAGAGAATGAACCGACCAAGGACATGTCTTTGATGGAGGCAGTTAAAAAGTTGCGGGGTCCCAAAGGTTCTGAGATCAACATTTCGATTCATCGCGAGGGTTGGACAGACCTGCAGGATTTCACCATTGTCAGGGACGTCATTCCGATTCACAGCGTTAAATCCCGCATGCTGGAACCGGGTTATGGATATGTCAGGATAACCAACTTTCAGAGAAAAACGGATAAGGACCTTAAAAAAGCCCTTATTGAACTAAACGCGGACGGAAAGCTCAAAGGCCTGGTAATGGATTTGCGCAACAATCCCGGCGGGCTTCTGGATGCGTCGGCCAAAGTTTCGGATATTTTCTTAGATGAAGGTGTAATTGTTTATACCAAGGGCCGCTTAAAAGATCAGAATATGGAGTTAAAAGCACACGCCGGCGGGCCTGATTACGACTTTCCAATGGTTATCCTGGTGAATGAAGGAACTGCTTCAGCATCAGAAATTGTTGCCGGCGCCCTGCAGGACTACAAACGGGCGCTGGTGCTCGGCACCCAGACCTTTGGCAAGGGTTCGGTGCAGACTATCCTCCCCATGGCTGGCGGTGCCGGCTTACGGCTTACAACGGCCAGGTATTATACCCCCAAAGGCACCTCGATTCAGGCCACCGGCATCACCCCGGATGTCATTGTCCCTGCTGAAACTCCGGTAGCCGGCCAAAAAACCAAGAAGCAGAAATTTTTCCGGGAAAAGGACCTGAAACACCATCTGGAAAATGGCGGCAAATTACCGGACAAAGAATTGCCGGAGCAGCAACCAACCGTCAAAGACAAAACCAGTGAGACCCCGGCAACGGCAACGGAAATCGACAACGAAACCCTGGAAAGACTCCAGAAAGACAACCAGCTCAAAACCGCCCTGCTGGTCTTGAAGAGCTTGAACGTCCTGTCCCCCCCCGGCCAGTAATTTCTTTTTATTGATTAAAACCCAACTCCTTGAGGAAACGCATATCCCTTGACCAGTTTTTCTGAACTTTTACCCAAAGCTTCAACAGGACCTTCTGCGCCAAAAGCTTTTCAATATCAAGACGGGCACTTTTGCCAATCTGCTCAAGCTTTGCGCCTCTTTTGCCGATAATAATCCCCTTCTGTGAAGACTTTTCCACAACAATGGTGGCATGTATGGTGACCAGCTGCTTTTCAGCATCTTCCTTGAAGCTGTCGATTAACACAGCCGTTGAATAGGGAACCTCCTGGCCGGTCCTCAGAAAGATCTTTTCCCTGATGATCTCTGCTACAATAAACCGTTCGGTGGCATCGGTAGGAATGTCATCAGGGTAATACTTCGGCCCTGCCGGAAGAAGGCTGACAAGTTCTTTAATCAGCAGGTCTGTACCATTATTATACAGGGCTGAGACAGGCACAATTGCAGCAAATGGATAGAGTGCCTGGTAGGTTTGTATGATCGGCAACAATTTTTCCTTATCCAGGAGATCTATCTTGTTGAGTACCAGGATGGCAGGAGATTTGGCGCCATCCAGGTATTCGACCTCCCTGGACTGCTTTGCCGCCGGCATGGGAAGCGACACATCAATTAAAAAAAGTATGGCATCCACCTCTGAAAGACTGGCCAATGCAATCTTAACCATTTCCAGGTTAAGCGGCTGCCTTGCCTTATGCAGACCAGGTGTATCAAGGAGGACAACCTGGTAGTCGGGACCGTTTAAAATCCCCAGAATGCGGTTTCTGGTGGTCTGCGGCTTGGGGGTGACAATGGATATTTTCTGCCCCAAGAGTGTATTCATTAAGGTTGATTTACCGGCATTCGGTGGACCGACAATGGCGACCATGCCTGATTTTATCTGTTCTTCCTGCATTTTATTTGAGTAATCCCTTTATAATTTTTCTAAAAATTCATCCAATCGCCCTGTTTGCCATTTCACCCCTTTACTGGACCAAGAATACATGGTAAGCGTTCGGCGTTTATAGGCAACATCACATAAATCATATAAAAGTCAACATGCATTAACGGCAATCTGAAGAGCTCTTTATGGTATCAAAAGGGATAATAGTCGAATACCTGGAAAACGGCAAATTCATCTGTGCTTCTGTATTGGAGGATGAGGAGAAAAGGCTCAGTCTGCTGAACCAGAATAATAGAGAAATAAAATTGCCGCGCCCCAGGGTAGTACACTTCTCAAAAACAGCAGGGCCAACCGGTCTTTCCCGGGACGGGTTGGTCTCTTTTATGCAAAAAAGTTCGGCGGACAGAGAGACTTTATCCACCGAAATTAACCTGCAAGAGGTGTGGCAGCTGGCGGTCGAGGAGACAGATGACGCGTTTGATGTCGATTTACTGGTTGCCCTGTGGTTTGGCGATAATGTGTCGGATGACCACTGTGCCGCGTTTTTACGGGCAGTTTTCCAGGACAAACTCTTCTTCAAGTATAAATCCGGTAAGGTTTATGTTCACTCCCCGGACAAAGTCGAACAGATCAGGCTGCAGCAGGAAAAGGAAAAACAGAAAGAACTTCTGCTCGAAAATAATACTGCAGGCCTGATTAAACTCTGGGAGTCAGGGGTTAGTGAAAACTGGCAGGGGCAAGAAACATGTTTGCAGGTTCTCAGGGACTATTACCTTTTCGGTAAAGAAGCGGACCAGCAGGATTATGCCCGCCAACTTTTAAAACGGGCAAACCTTACAGGTCCCCATGATATCTATGAATTGCTGATCAAAGCCGGTGTCTGGCAAGAAGATGAAAACACACCTCTCCTCAGGCAGGGAATTCCGACTGATTTTCCTGAAAAAGCAATTGCCGAAACAGAACAGATTGTTTCTCCTTCCCCGGAAAGACTCTTAGAGGAAGGGAGAAAAGACTTAAGAAGCCTGCCGGTAATAACCATTGACGGGGCTGCGACGCGGGATTTTGACGATGGCCTGCATATTGAAAAAAAGGGGTCCAATTACCTTGTCGGCATCCATATAGCCGATGTCGGATACTTTGTTAAGCCAGGTTCAGCTTTATTTAACGAAACCCTGCAGCGGGGGACCTCAATATACTTTCCGGAGGGACCATTGACCATGCTGCCCACCGCTTTATCCGAGGGAGTATGCAGTCTTCTCCAGGACGAGGTGAGGCCGGCTGTAAGTTTCATGGTTCTGCTCAGCCCGGCTGCCGAAGTCCTGGAGTTCGAACTTGTTTCCAGTATTGTCCAGGTTAACAGACAGTTGACCTACACAGAGACAAACCAGTTGCTTGACAAAGACAGTGAGCTTGCCGCTCTGGCCAGCCTCAGCCAGTTACTCAGGAGGCATCGGGTCAATAACGGCGCACTTCTTTTGCCATACCCGGATATAAATATACATCTACATGGGGATGGCGGAATTGACATCAGAGTATCAGAGGCTGATACACCCAGCCGGGTCCTGGTGTCGGAATTCATGATCCTGGCCAATACGCTGGGCGCCCAGTTCGTTGCCGAGCGTGAAGCTCCAGGGCTTTACCGGAGCCAGATGCCACCCAGAAAACGGGTGATTGACGGTTTCGAAAAAGATCTTTTCAAGGTTATCAGGCAGCGAAAACGACTCTCGCCAATGTCGCTTTTAACATCCCCCAAACCCCATAGTGGCGTTGGCACACCACAATACACCACCGTAACGTCACCAATCCGCCGACTGCTTGACCTCATCATGCAGCTGCAGATTAACCACCTTGTTGCAGGAAAAGGTGTTCTTTTCAATAAAAAAGAAATGCGGCAGTTTGGCGATATTGTCCTGAATACCTCAACCCGTGCCAATCAGGCCAGGTATCTGCGCCACCGCTACTGGATATTGAAATACCTTAAACCGAAAGTGGGACAGCGGTTGACCGGCCTGGTCATCGACTGTGGCCCCCGGCGGACACATCTGCTCCTGGGAGATTTCCTGCTTGATGCTGTTATGTCTTATAACCCGTCAATAAAAGCGTCACCCGGTGATATTGTTTCTGTGAAGCTGTCAAAAGTTGAACCGTTGAGTAATCTAATAAAATTAGAATGGTAACGATAAAAAAATAGATTCCGGAAGCAATTTCACTGAACAAAGAAAACAAACCTCCCCACAGGACATATACACCATATATGGTATATCAGCTGCACTCATATCACAACATGTAGTATGTAGCTCGTTTTCTGTCCTTTAAAATCATCAAAAATATCGAACAAACAGCCACCTGGCTGCTTTTTTTCCTTGACAGAAGACCCCTAATTCCTATAAAAAGTACCCTTAGTGGTACAAAGTGGCACAAAAGGGTAGAAAGGGGTTTCATTTTGGTGAAAAAAAGCAGCAACAGGAAATCACTCAACCGGTTTCGCAGTCGTTCAGAACATATCCTCGACAGCAAGGGCAGGCTTAACATACCAAGCCGCTTTCGGGATGTTCTTCATCAAAATTTTGACGACATGATAATGGTTACCAATTGGCACAAGTGTTTGAAGGCTTTTCCTGTAAAAGTCTGGGACCAGATTGAAACAACTCTGCTTGTTCAAGGAAAGAAGCAGCCGGGAATGGACTCCTTCAGGAGATACGTGATTTCCGGGGTTGCCGAATGTCCCCTTGACAGTCATGGTCGCATCCTCATCCCCCCTACCCTGCGGACTGACTTCGACCTGAAGAAAAAAGTTATGCTGAATGGCATGCTCGACCACTTCGAAATATGGGACAAGATGGCCTGGGAAAAAGAAAGGCAGATGACAAGAGATAAATTCAGCGACTTTGAGCAGAGTTTATCCGCCCTGGGCATATTTTAAAATCATGGGGGATGTTGTGGGTCATGTGGGGAAAAAAAACGCATCAGAAAATCCTCACCCCCCGCTGTCAACCTCCCCTGACACTCAATCCACAACAGCGCTCCATCTTCCTGTCCTGCTCGACGAAACTATCCGGTTCCTTGAACCGGTTGATGGCGGAATATATGTGGACGGCACCCTTGGACTCGGAGGTCATACCGAGAGAATCCTCCAGGAGTGCGGCCCCACAGGTCGCGTCATCGGATTTGAATGGGATGCAGATGCCCTGGCATTTGCCCGACAAAGACTTAATCCATTTGCTGAAAGGTTTTCCGCAGTGCATCGCAGCTACTCTGAAATAAAGGCCGGGCTTGCTGACCTGAACATCGACAAAGCAGACGGCCTGCTTTTAGATCTGGGCGTCTCATCATTGCAGCTCAACACCCTGCAAAGAGGATTCAGTTTCCAGGGTGGAGGCCCGCTTGACATGCGCATGGACAGGCGCCGGGAACTCACTGCTGCAGAGATCATCAATAACTACCCGGCTGAAGAGCTGGCAGATATTTTTTATTACCTGGGCGAGGAACGCCAATCCAGACGCATCGCAGCAGAAATTGTCAAACAAAGAAAAAAAGAGCGCATAAGCAGCACCGAAAAACTGGCCAGTGTAATTGCCATGGCAGTGCCCAGAAAACTCCATCCCAAAAAAATTCATATGGCAACAAAGGTATTTCAGGCATTGCGGATCGCTGTCAACAAGGAGCTTGATAACCTGGTGGCAATTCTTGATTCGGTTGCCGACTTTCTTAATCCAGGATCAAAAATCTGTATTATTTCGTTTCATTCCCTGGAAGACAGGATCATTAAAAGAAAATTTAGAGAGAACCACCTACTGCAGGTCTTAACAAAAAAACCGGTTGTACCGGGTAAGGATGAGTGCGAGAAAAACCGCAGGGCCCGCAGCGCCAAGTTACGGGTGGCAGCCCTGGGTGCATAAATCACATGGAGGGTGCAAGGATGATAAAAGATTACTCCGGGAGTTACACTGCAGATCGCGGCAGCAGCAAAAAGAAACCGGTGAAACGCAAGAAAGCTGTTGGCTCCCCTGGCTTTATATCCTTTACAAAACCGATGTGGAAAGCGATCGGGGCGATGCTTTTTGTAACGCTGGTGATCACCCTTTCTTCAACTTTCTGGTACGGGTGGCAGATACGGCTGGCCCTGGATGAAATCGGCAGCAACACAACCGCTAACCAGAAATTGGCCGGCTTGAACCTGCAGCTCACCAGTCATCGGGACATGCTGCTCAATCAGGGACATATGGAAAAAACTGCGAAAAAGCTGGGGCTTTATCCGCCGGCAGACAACCAGCTGCGTTACCCGTAATGAATGATCAGCACCAACAACAATTAATGCAGCGCCGCAAGAGGCCTGCCAGGAAAAGGACCGGAATGCCGTTGATCATCCTGGCCCTTATCCTGTTTTTGGGGACAGGGTCCCTGTTCCTGGAAAAACAGCAGATTGATGCCATAGTCGGATTCATTAAGCTTTTCAACCAGTACAGCGCCCAGGAAGTTTTTGCAACCTCTCCAACCTTGTACCAACGCGGCAATATTTATGACCGCAATTACAGAAGCCTGGCCGTCTCCTATAATACATTTGCGGTTTATACCAGGCCCCTGGAGATGGAAGAGCATAAACAGGCAGTTGACAAGCTGTCCGAAGTATTGGAACTGGAAAAAGAATCCCTGGTGCTCTCCTTAAAAAAGGAAAGAAGTTTTGTCTGGCTGGCCCGCAACATTACCCAGGAACGTGCTGAAGCGGTCATGAATCTTAACCTGAAAGGAGTTTATCAGGTAGAGGAGACCAACCGCTTTTACCCTAATCAGCAGTCTGCCGCCCAGGTGATTGGATTTGTTGAGAGAGGTCAGGGCCTCGATGGAATCGAGTTCCAGTATAACTCCCTGCTCAGGGGTGAGGAAATAAACAAAAAAGACCTGAACATGCTCACGGTTAATGCTGAGAAGGGACTGGGTAAAGCAGGCGCCCACCTTGTTTTGAGCATTGACCTGATGATCCAATCCATTATTGAACGGTTCCTTAAGCGGCAAATGGAGAATACCGGGGCGACAATCGGTACGGCTATCCTGATGGATGCCGATAATGGGGCGATTCTTGCCATGGCCAACTATCCAACCTATGACCCGAACCGCTACTGGGATTTCAGTAGCGCGGCCAGAAAAAATTATGCCGTGTCTGAGCCTGTCTATCCAGGTGAATTAAGGTTTATATTTCAACAGGCAGCAGCCTTGACCCTGGGGCAGGAGACAGCGCCCGGCGCATCAGAATCTATTGCTGCGACCCACCCCATTAAGACCATTTCTCCGGTCAAGCAAAAACGGCATCGATTGTCATCTGCTCCACAGGTTGACACCGTTGACCCGGAATACCTGGCTCTCTTCAGCAGGGAGATTGGCTTTGGCCGGCACATGACCATCGATATACCGCAGCCGGGGAAGACATTGGCCCTATCCCCCTATACGCTAAACGATCCTTCTGCCAGTACTTCCGCCCTGCAGCTCTTAACTGCATTTACCGCTGCTGTTAACGGCGGCAGGATTATCACTCCGCACCTGTTGAACTCTGTCTATGACAAGAAAACCGGCATAGCGTTGGGGGCAACCCATTTTACAGAAAAACAGACCAAACTTCTCAGTCCAGCTACCAGCAATGAACTGCTTGAATTTCTGCAAACCAAATGGCTCAGGAGATCCGCAAAAAACAGCTCGCCGGACAGGGCCATGTTCTTTGAATCTCACCGGATGGTTTCCTTTGATGTGGATGTCACCGGTACAGCTGCAACAGCAGAGCCGGGCAAAGAGAGTCCTGACCCAACTGTCCGGGTTAGCCAAAGCGTAATGCTTGGGGCCTTTCCGGCTGGCAAGCCGGAGTTGACCATGACATTAACGCTGCATTACCCGGACTCCTGCGAAGAGGTCTATCCCGACATGCTTGATACTGCCAAAAACGGTTCCGTTCTGGCCCCCGGCCGGGGTACAGTTGACAAGATACTCCATCTGGCAAACATGACTCCCCCCAACCCATCTGCTGACTTCTGGGACGGCAGCGGCCTGAAAGTCGGCGAAAACATGAAACCTGCTCTTGACAAACAGAAAACTCCTGCCCGCTCGGGGCATGACTTAATAGCCATGCCCGATGTTATTGGCAGAAGTCTTCGTGGTGGCCTGCAGGTCCTCCAGCATTATGATTTGGATATCAAGCTGATTGGTACAGGAAGGATAACTTCTCAACATCCCCCGGCCGGAACTTTTTTGAGTGCCAAGAGTGAATGTACCCTGAAAATGAGCCAGGAAATTTGAAAGAGATAACACGAGGGAAACAGGAAACACAATGTATGTATTTTGGTTGAAGTAATGCCGGGACTGACGACGGCATCAAAAAAGCTTGAACACTTATTAACAGGAGTTGAGTGCAAAACAACCGGTAAGGTAGAGAGCGTCATTATCAAAGGACTTTCAGCCGATTCCAGAACCGTCGGTCCCGGTGACCTTTTCGCCGCTGTTGCCGGCTTGAATTTTGACGGGCATGACTTTATTGACCAGGCAATTGCCAATGGCTGCACTGCCGTTTTGGTCAAGAGAGAGAGAAACGGTTCCCCGGCAGCAGGAATTGCTGAACGGGTTGCAGTGATAGAAGTCGAAGATACCAGGGATGGACTGGGGATTATTGCAGCCAATTATTTCGACCATCCCGGCCGTCACCTTACGATGATAGGTATTACGGGCACCAACGGCAAAACCACGACTTCGTATCTGGTTGAGGCCATGCTGAAATCCTGCACCAAGCGTGTCGGCATCATTGGAACGGTAAATTATCGATATGATGACAGGAACGGCAAGTACATGGAGATGGCAGCCCCTTTCACTACCCCGGAACCGATTATTCTACAAAGCCTTCTCCGGCAAATGCAGCACCAGGGCATCACCCATGTAGTCATGGAAGTATCA
>PJEL010002115.1_pt1 | contig 18717 bp, 12 predicted proteins | sample 1853271 | NCBI WGS metagenome assembly PJEL01 (sample SAMN08108733, study PRJNA415343) | Invertebrate metagenome, whole genome shotgun sequencing project. | host: Globobulimina | place: Sweden: Gullmar Fjord | collected 2015-08
TAATCTCCATAAAATGCGGTATTCAAGATGTTCTTATATTGGTCTCCAATGATATCCCGCTTACCCAGCTCCTGATCTTTCATAGAACCAATTGTCACCATATCCGGAGATATAACATAGAAATTGACATCTCCAAACTGTTCTCTGTTTTCTCTGATAAAGGTTCGTAAATTCTGTATTGCCGGGCTGCTGACCAGAGAACTGTTATTGCGAGGTATTTTAGACAGTTCTTGAATCAGAGGCCTCAATCCGGGATTCCCTACAATTATTCTCAGCTCCTTTTTTTTCCCCTCAACCCAGATTTTCAACATCTGGTTCGAGGACGCCAACACTGTCTTTAGTCTATCCGCCACCTCTTCGCGAACTTCCTCCTTGAATTGAACCAGCCTGAAAGAAGCCAACAGAACAATGATCCCAATAGACAGAGCCAGAATGATCAGTCCTGCTCTTTTAAGTTCATTAGACGCATACAACTCTGAGATATCTCTTTTTTTGGAACGGCTGACCAGCCAACTGATCAACAAAAGAATAATCCCAACAGCAACGACAATCCCAACCATCAAAAGCAGATATCCCTTTGGCAGCACCTCCTGCTCCCCAACCAGTTGATTGGTTTCAGACCCACCGGATTGAATCCATTTCTGCTGAATTTGATTCATTTGCTGGGGTGTCACTTCAGCCATTGCTTTGGTCAACACGGACTGCAGCAACGGCCAGTCATTTCGAATTCCGAGATGAAGGTTGGCCAGCCCAGGATTACCGATGTCCACTTCTCCAGAAATTTTCAGCCCGGTCAGCAAATTTCGATTGATAACATGTCCGAGCACTGCCTGTTCACCCAGTGTCGCGTCTGCTTTTCCAAAACTGACCGCTTTCAGGCCAGTGAGAACATCCTCAACCAGCTGGAGTTTGATCTGAGGATAGGACTTGGCCAGAATCTCTTCCTGATAAAACCCTTTGGGGATGGCGGCTGTTTTTCCAAAAAGCTCTTGCAATGAATGATAGGGGTTATCGATAGCGCTAACAATAACATTTGGGTTACGGACGAATGGCGGGGTATACAGGATGTACTTCTCACGGTCCGGTGTTTTTACAATATTGAGCATTACATCAAGTTTTTTGTTCTTTATCAGGTCCAGAAACTCATTCCAACTGGGACCGCTTACGTACTCAACTTTCAAGCTCAGTTTATCTGCCAACAAATTCATATAGTCAATGGACAGACCCTTCGCTTTGCCATATTCAAAATAGTTGAATGGCGGCCAATCCTTTTCGTTATGCACTCGGATCATGGGGTGATCCGCAATCCATTTTTTCTCCTTTTGCGTCAAAGACACCTGTGTGGTCGAATCATCTGCAGAGGTCTGAAGCCAACGATTTCTGATCTCCTGCCTCTCTGTTTCTGTGACGGATGTAAGTGCCTTTTGTAGAATATTCTGTAAAATCGTCCAGTCTTTACGGACGCCAATAGAAGCCGAAACAACCTTGTCTTCATCCAGTCCCAGTCTTCCGCCTGGTCTTAGATTGGTAATCAACATCTGTTGGGACAGATAGTTAATGACTGGCATCACATCCATCAAAACGTCCGCCCCGCCGTTCGAAACAGCTTGAATCGCATCAACCGTATTTTTTACTTGAACCAATTCTATTTCAGGATATTTTTTTAACTCCTCCTCAAAATAGAACCCTTTGGGGATCGCAAATTTTTTCCCTGCTAATGCATTGATAGAATCGACAAGTGGAAAATCTTTACGAGTGAAAATAACTTGTGCGAAACCAAAATACGAGTCAGTAAAATTTAAAAATTCCCGACGTTTTGCTGATTCAACAATATTCAGCATCACATCCAGCTTCTTATTCTTTATCATGCTGATGAATTCAGACCAGGAAGGACCCGTGATATAATTCACTTTAATCCCGATTTTTTCTGCCAATAAATTCATCACATCAATTGAAAAACCCAAGGGTTTCCCATTACGATTGAAATTGATGGGCGCCCAATCCTTTTCATTGTGAACCCGGATCACCGGATGATCGTGCAACCAATTCAACTCTTTATTCGTAAGCTGGAGACCAGAAGTAGAACCGCCAGTTCGACGGCTCCCAGCCCACTTCTCAAGAACCAGCCGCTTTTCATCCACACTAATTGATGCCAAGGCTTTATCCAATATGGCCGCAGCCTGAGGCCAGTCTTTACGCACACCAATCGCCAGAATTGATCCCGATTTGTTTAATCGCCCGTGAGCCATGAGATTAGCGATCAACTCCTGCTCAATAATATACATGGCGACAGCCCGATTACCGGCATAGGCATCTACGGCTCCTTTAGCCACCGCCCCCAAGCATAAACCGGTATTTTCGTACTCAACGATTTTGATCTGGGGATAGTTTTTCCGAAAGTATTTCACATTACCAAAGCCTTTTTCCAATGCCAGGGTTTTTCCAGACAAATCTGCTTCTGAATGATAGTAGGTGCCAGTTTTAGGCCCGACTATCACATGAGGAATTTCCAAATAGGATTTGGTAAAATTAAAATGCTTTTTCCGACTAGGCATAGGGGTTAGATCCATAATGGCATCCAATTTTTTGGACACCACTTGGTCATAGTTGACTTTGAAAGGGGCTGGCACGATCTCTAAAACACCATTCAATCTCTGATTTAACAGGCGGATAAAATCAGAATCGACTCCCTGGACTTGATTGTTTTTTTGGAAGGCGATTGGCGGCCAGGAATCCATGATACCGATCCTGATTTTTGAATGAGTCGACAACCAGGCCCTTTCACTCAAACTCAGATTTAAAGCGGGTGCTCCTTTAGGTGAAAAACCCAATTTGTCCAAATCAGGATTTCGCTGGGTCAAACCCAAAAGACGGTACACCTGGGCTATCTGCTTCACTCGATCCTTTCTGATATCACCTAGGGCAATCCCATCCTCATAAACCAGTTTTTTCAAGGTATTTGCCTCAAAAACCAGTGCCCCTTTACTTCTCTTCTGGGTATTGTATTTCTTAATGATGATATCAACAGCAGCCTCAATATTGGAAAAGGCATATTCCCACCCTTGGAGGCTAGCCTGATTGAAGCGAGTCACCAAATCGGGGTTGTTTTTGGCAAATGCCCGGGAAGTAAATAGAATATCGCTGTAAAAATCGAACCCTTGATCTCTGGGTGCAAACAGAGTGTACTCAACTCCCCTTTGTTTCATCTGATAGGGTTCGTTGGAAATGTAGGCAGCAATAGAATCCGTATCACCTTTTATCAGAGCATTAACATCAAAGCTGTGTTTTTGAGTAATAAAATCATCAGACTTGATCCCATTTGCAATCAACATGGCGGTAATGGATGCCATGCTGATCACATCATCGGTGACCATGATCCGCTTTCCTTTTAAATCGGCCACCCGTTGCAGATCGTTGCGTTTTTTTGACAACAACACGAAGGGGGAGTGCTGAAATATTGCTGAAAGGAGGGTTATCGGTTTCCCCTGCATAGCATCCAGGATCAGGGAGGAACGTCCGACGCCAAATTGAGCCTCTTTCGATAAAACATTCTGAATAACGCTACTGCCTGAATTAAATTCCCTGATCGTTACATCCAGGCCAGACTTACGATATAATCCGAGCTCTTTTGCAACATAATAACCTGCAAATTGAAACTGGTGTTTCCAATTGAGTTGAATCGCGACTGATTCAAGATTTTTAGCAGCATGGACAGGAGCACTTGAAAACGTGAACAGAGAAAATATGAGGAATATCGGGAGGAGTTTTTGAAGTGCACGCAGATCTAGAATGAATGGGTTCATAGGTCCTGGTGAATAGATATTTATTTTTTTCCAATTTTAAATTGATAATAGTAACAATTATAGTAAGTATCATGCCATGTAATGGGATACATGACAAGTCTTTGACAACCTTTGGTATTTTTTATTCTGTACAACACAGGGGGAGATATTCAACGATGAAAAGAAGAAAAAACGTCTTGGCGGAGCTCAGCTCCGCTAATATTCTTGGAGGAAAGAGGAAACTGGTAGCAGAAGATTTGTTAGAACCTGACAGCAAAGACTGTTACGTCATCAGTTCGGCCAGATGCTCCCTGGTATTCCAACAGTTCCTTCAAAAAAATCTCTTTCTGCTTACTCATTGATTTACTGCTGCTTGCTTCAATGATATCTGAGAACCGTTTGTGTCCGTATGGATATCCCTTGTCACCTCCATTTTGATCTAAATAACCATCTGTGGTGATATAGAAGGAGTCTCCAGGATTATAGGGTATGTCATGATCGGTGAAGGTATGGGACACGTCCGATTTTCGATAGCCGATACTTACGCGATCACCTTTTACCATTTTTACACGGTTGTTCATCATGAAGAACAGTGGAATCGAGGCTCCTGCAAATCGTATCTGTTTTTCGGTTTTATTAATGTATACAATGCCACCGTCAAACCCTGCGTTGGAATCTGTGGATTCAATATCCTGCTTGAGCGCATGCTTGATGTCACGGTTAAACTGTGTCAGCAAGTTCGCCGGACTGACTTCGGCACCATCTGAAACCGTCGCCATCACTTTTCGCTGAACCGCTTTAACGAGGGTTGTCATCAGTGCGCCAGGAATACCATGCCCCGTGCAGTCGATTACAAATAGCAAAAATTCATTTTCGTTCAATTGCTCAAAGAAATAGATGTCCCCCCCAACAATATCCTTGGGTTCCCAGATACAGAAGTATTCATCAAGGGCCAAATCAATAGTGCTTTCGTCAGGTAACAGGGCTTGCTGGATCAGGGAAGCATACCGGATTGAGTCCATGATCAGTTCATTTTTCTCTTCCAACTGGCTGTAACTCTCTTCTATCTGAGTTCTTTGATTTTGAATCGTCAGGTGAGTGTTTACTCTGGCGAGTAGCTCGGTTGGATTAAATGGCTTGGTCAGGTAATCGACAGCTCCCAAGTCAAAGCCTTTAACAATATCTTCCATCTCGGTTTTTGCTGAAAGAAAGATAATCGGCACATCTTTGGTATTTTGGATGGATTTGAGTTCTTGGCACACTTCGTAACCATCCATCTTCGGCATCATAATATCCAGTAGTATTAAATCAGGTGGTTTTTTTGACGCCAATTTCAGTGCTTCTTCTCCACTTTGAGCGATTTTCACTTTATATTTTTCTTTTAATATCCCAACTAAAATATCAATATTTTCGGGAGTATCATCCACAACTAAAACATTTGGCTTTTTATCTTTTTTCATTTCGTATTCAGAATCAACTGTGATAAGTCGGATAATGCTTCTGCCGCTTCTGTAAATTTATAATTTTCTACATTTTTACTCATTTCGGTTAGCGTATTCTTCAACTTGGGATCCAGGATCAATTCATGTAACTGTTCAACTATATCAACAGCATCAATGTCATGATCGTCAATTAACTCATCAAGCTCTTCTAACAGAGGCGCAATCTTTGCCCCATCAATAGGAGAGCCCATCGAAGGTAACGTTTCTTCAGGGGATTCAATTGACACACTGTTTATTTCAGAAATGGCAGAGAACACTTGATTTAGCTTATTTTGAAGGTCCTCTATGGAATTGTTAATCCCAGACCCGCCTTCGGTCTTTAAATTATTTTCGAGTTCCAGCGACGCTTCGTGTAATTCCATAGCGCCAATGTTACCTGAAACACCTTTTATGGTATGGACCAATCGTTGAACAAGTTCCAGGTCCTTTTTCTCCAAACCACTTTTTATGTCCTCTATAATGTTTGTTTGGTTGTCTTGAAATCTGGCAAGAAGCTTCAGGTATGATTTAACATTGCCACCGATTCTATTGACGCCACTATTAATATCCAAACCTGGTAAGGAATCAGGAAGTGTTATTTGTTCATCTTCCTCTTGTTTCTGCTGGTCGATAAAATTTGGAGGAAGTTCTCTCTCTCCAGGTTTTATCCATTTCACCAGAGTCGCGAACAGACTCTCCGGCTCAATTGGTTTTGCGATATGATCATTCATGCCACTGGCGATGGCCTGCTGCTGATCTGCGATCATGGCATTGGCAGTCATGGCCAGAACAGGAAGCTCATTCAACTGATAGGACTTTCGAATTTCTTGAGTGGCTTCATACCCGTCCATTACGGGCATTTGAATATCCATCAGCACAACATCATAAGTTGATGATTCCAGTTTTTCTAACGCTTCTTTACCATGATTGGCTATTTCAACAACAAACCCGACCCCTTCAAGCAGCTCTTGTGCGACTTGCTGGTTAATTTCGTTATCCTCAACCAGTAGGATACACGCTCCTCGAATTGGATTCAGCATTGATTTATCAAACCCTCTTCTTTGCCGACGCAACGATCCAAGAACAGACTCTTTACCACAAGCGGTTATCACTGAGTCCAACAGGGTTGAAGATGATACCGGCTTGCTCAAAAATCCATTGAAATCAACTGACTCCGCTAGCCGCTTGGCTTCATCCAGATCCAAAGAGGTAGCCAATATCATTTTAGGTCGATTTTCAAGCTCAAATAACTTCGCGACTTCCGTAGCAACGACAATTCCATCCATTTCCGGCATCTGCCAATCTAACAGTAGAACGTCAATTTTGTGTTTACCTGATTCCAGAATCTTGAGCGCCTTTTCCCCCGAATCAGCTAATACTGTTTTAAAAGTAAGATCTTCCAACATTTGTTGAAAAATCACTCTCGAGGTTTCACTGTCATCGACAACCAGAATATTTGTCCCTTTCAATTCCTGCACGTCAACAGGTTCAGCAATGATCGGATTAGACTGCACGTTAAAGACCGCAGTAAATATAAAAGCGCTACCTTTTCCGACTTCACTTTCCACATGGATATTACCACCCATCAATTCAACAAGGCGTTTACTAATAGTCAATCCTAGTCCAGTTCCGCCATATTTTCTGGTTGTGGAGGAGTCCGCTTGAGAGAACGACTGAAACAATCGACTAATCTGCTCCCGGCTCAATCCGATACCCGTATCTTTAACCGAAAATCTTAGTGTTACGGATTCGTTACCTTGTTCTACTAAATCGATTCCAATAACAATCTCGCCATCTTGTGTGAATTTAACTGCGTTGGTAGTCAGATTGATTAATGTCTGTCCCAGTCTCAACGGATCGCCAACCAGATAACGAGGTATACTATTCGGTACGTGTACAAGAAACTCTAGTTTTTTCTCCTGTGTTTTCAGAGCGACCAAGGTGGATACATTTTCCAGCACTTCATCCAGATTGAAGTCAACTGATTCCATATCCAGCTTACCAGCCTCTATTTTTGAAAAATCCAGAATATCGTTAATAATCCCCAACAGCGAAGAGGCTGAATTGTGGACCTTGTGTAAGTAATCCGATTGCTTTGCCGTTAGATCTGTCTGCAGGGCAAGATGAGTCAGTCCCATGATAGCGTTCATCGGGGTGCGTATTTCATGTGACATATTGGCTAGAAAATCGCTCTTGGCCTGAGTGGCAGACTCTGCAATGCCGATGGCGTCCTTCAATTCTTCCATCAGTTCTTCTTTGCCAAGTTGAGCTATCTTATTTTTTGAAGTTTCAATGAAATCACTGGAAGGGACAAAGGTGGGATTCTTAAGGGTTTTAAAAGCACTAATATCTTGTTTCAGCTGATTAATTGGAGCAACTGTCAATTGATCAAATAGAAACTCAAATGGTTTTGCATTGTATTGAGTAGCCACTTCTCGAAAGATCAAAAGTAGACCAAGTCTATTGTTTACAGTGTCTAAATAGACATCCACCGTTGAACACTCTTCATTTTGGAGCACTGCCCAACAAATCTCCGAAACAACAGTTGCGATACGAGTGGCTTCGACAGAACCGAAATCCAAATCTATCGAAAGCGCTCGAATTTTGTTTCGACATTGAACGATGGAATTCTCATTGCGGATAGGTATTTTACCGAGCGGTATCGAATTTAAATTGGAAGTCATTATATAGGTCATTTGAACCGAATGACAACACAGGTAGCATCATCATTATCTGTTTTTCCAAATTTGTTAATCAGGTTATCTGCAATTGTTTTAGCATCATCGCGTAGAATTTCCGGGTAGTCGTTCTCATTAAAATGACTTGTTATGCCATCAGTATGCAATACCAATATATCACCCCTCGTCATTTGCATCTGTTTTTCCAGAGGCGTTCTTATATGATATCCGATCACACCATCCTGAGTGAGTTCCCTTTTTGAATCCTTTCCAAATTTCCTGATAAAAATATTACCCATGCCGACAAAATGAAACTTCAGTGATTCATAATCCAGTCTGCCAATGATAGCCACGCCACCACGGGTACGAAGTAGATTTTTGTGAAGTTCGCTCATTAGATCCGGCAATGCCATGTTTTTGTTCTTTTCAAGGAACTCAAGACTGGCTTGAGCAATTATATTTGCCTCTTTCCCATGACCAGCACCGTCAACAATACATACAAATAGCTGCTCCTTGTCAACGCTGATAAAAACACCATCACCATTAACCGCTTCAAGCGCTTTTTCGGCAACAGAATACTCCAGTATATTTTCGGCGACTATATCCATTTTCTGATAATAACCTTTGTACCATGCCCAGGATGCGTATCGATCTCAAAATAATCCATTATTCGTCTGGTTCCCGGAAGACCCACACCAAGCGTACCGCCAGTACTGAATTCCTCTTGCATCGCTTTTTCGATATCCTGTATCCCTGGACCGAAGTCCTCTGCCACCACTTCAATCCCTCTTTTTGGTTTGTGGTCAAGAACATTCAGCTGAATAGTTCCCTGGTTCGCATAGATAATTATATTGTGTGCAAGCTCGCTGACCGCTGTTGAAATCATATACTGAGAGACTGTTTGGAAGCCGATTTCTTCTGCATATTTTCTGGCTCCTAAAGCAGCATAAGCAACATCAGTCTGATTAAAAAGCTTAAAAATTTTTATTTCTGGATTCGAATTGCCCATAAGCATCATCATTGTCCGCTGGTTCTTTTTCTTCATTCACCATATCATCATCGCTTTCGAGATCTTCATTGCTGTTCAAATTCGTCCCTTCGGCCTGAATTAGTATTTGCAAGGCGCTCTCAAGGTCCATGGCCGTTGTTATGTCATCAATATCAAGATTAAGATCAATAATCGAAGCCACTACACCCGGATTTAACCCTGTAATCACACAGGAAAAGCCTAACATTTGGATCATTTGAGCTGTTTTTGAAAAAATCTCCCACAAAATACGATCGATTATATTTACGCCTGATAAATCGATAATTACGCCCTTAATACTTCTGGCATGGATTTGCTCAAGAATGCCCCTCTGAATTCCCTTAGCTGCGTCACTAGTAAGCTCCTCCTGAATGGGAACCACCAGACAACTCTGGGTTTCATACGTTTTAATAATTGTCGTTTCAGCAGAAGGTTTCATTTAAAATTCTGAGTCAAAAGTCATAAAGAATCAGTTATTTTTTGTTTTAGTCAGCTCAAGACCTAAGTTTTTCAGAGAGCTCGTCAAACCATCTTTCAGGGTTGACTGAGTCATAATATCACCCAAATCGATCCCTAAATTGACCAATGCCTGAGCAATTTCCGGAGATACTCCGGTTACGATACAAGTACAACCCATTAGTTTGGTCGCTTTTGTGATTTTGATGATGTGATTCGCCACTGAACTATCAACAGCCGGGACACCTTGAACATCCAATATGATCACTCTGGCCTGGTAATCCAAAATATTTTGTAAGGCTGTTTCCATGATTAACTGGACGCGCTTAGAATCCACCAATCCAATAATTGGAAGCAGTAAAATATTATCCAACAACCGCATCACCGGTGTGGACATATCCATAATCAATGCAGCCTGTTTAGCTGCCTCGCCCTCTCGTCGTTTTTGTTCAGTTACGTCTGCTGCAATTTTTAACACTTTAACGGGTTTTCCGTTCAAATCGAAAATAGGATTATAGGTGGCGCGAATATAGACTTCATTTCCATTCTTTCCGATTCTCTTGTATTCGCCATCATCAAATTCGCCACGGTTCAGTTTTTCCCAGAAGGTTTTGTATTCAGGACTTTTTACGTAAGATTCCTCGCAGAAAATCCGATGGTGCTTTCCTTTCACCTCTTTCAGAGTATATCCCAGCACATTCAAGAAATTCTCATTCGAAGTGAGAATCGTCCCATCCATGTCGAACTCGATCGTACCCTGAGATTTGTCAATGGCACTGATCTTCCCTTCGAATTCGGCGTTTAACACCTTTTGTTCCGTCACGTCTGTCGCTATCTTAAGCACCTTAACAAGCTTACCATTCGAATCGAAGATTGGATTATAGGTGGCTCGAATATAGACTTCTTTTCCATTTTTTCCGATTCTTTTATATTCGCCAGCATCAAACTCACCAAGATTCAACTTTTTCCAGAAGGCTTTGTATCCAGGACTTTTTACGTATGAGTCTTCGCAGAAAATCCGATGATGTTTTCCTTTCACCTCTTTCAGAGTATATCCCAGCACATTCAAGAAATTCTCATTCGAGGTGAGAATCGTTCCATCCATAGCGAATTCGATAGTGCCCTGAGATTTGTCAATAGCACTGATTATTCCCTCATACTGGCTGACATCGGTTTTATTTGTTTTCATAGAAATTTTCTCCAAATATGGACATTAATGAATCGCGATCAACTTTCAACTTTGCGAAGAAACATCCAGAATAAAGTTGTGGAACAAGTTCTGTACACTTTTCAAACAAGCACTTTTGGAACCAAATAAAAATTCAAAAATGTAAGTGAATCCTTCAGATCTATCTGCTGGATCTTAGCATTCCCTTCTACATCTTTTGCAGTTTCTATAAATTTTTTAAGTACTTCTATTGAATTTTTTCCGGTGTTACTAATGAATCTCAGTACCTTCAGTCTGACTAAGCAAACAAGTATGATCTAAAATGATATCTGTAATATAATAACATCGCAAGGATTATATTGAAAAGGTCAGAGTCAATGGAGATTTTGCCAATCTTCTTCTACTGATCGAATCAGCAAAATTCTGTCCGTTTTGTCAAACCATTTCAGCCCAAAATGGTGTAACTAAAAACACACTATCGTGAATATTAAGGACATACGGATCCTGAAGCAAAAACTTAACAAACAAAGAAATGGGCATGATTTGATAAAGCTAAAACGGTTGATGAAGAGGATATGAAATGTATTTGGTTTTTTGGTGGGGTAAGGGTTGGAAATATTTCATCCCTCAATTACAGATTAGAACAGAGAGACTTTTGGGGCCGTGGGCGCCGATGACCAGGGATTGCTCAATATCGGCTGTTTTAGATGGGCCTGAGACAAAACAGCCGAATTCAGAATTGGGGGTTTTTAACTGCTGGTACGCAGCCAGCATATCCGGCACAAGCATCTGCGGTTTGATTACGATTACCAGGTGCTGTGCCAGAAACCAGACAGATCGATATTTGATAAATTGATCCGTGACCCAGATCGCGCCATTTTCTGCAACGGCCAGCTCTCCTGAAATAATGGCGACATCGATATCTTGATAATCCCTAGGGTTCAGAATTTTTTCCTGAGGGGATGAAATGATTCCGTATTCATCTTTATCAGCAAATAGCTTCATGGCATCTGGATAGTTGTTGCTGATAAAGTCAGCAACAGAGTCCTTCTGCTCAACAATTTGACTGGTACCTCCGGCACTTTGAACCGCCTCCTGGAACTGCGCCAGTAGCTGTCCATCGTCTTTTGGAGAAAGGATATCCGGTAATTCCGTGAATTCCGGTCTGTTTTTTTGAATTGTCTCTAAGATTTGTTCTCGACTCATTTTTTGTTTTTCCTGTTCTGAATGTACCAATCCTGAAAACTCATCTTTGGTGGAGTAGGCAAATCCCGCTGTTTTCCCCAGGTATTTAAAGGCGAATAGAGCAGGAATTTTGGTAATTTGGAAATCATTAAGCGAGCTATTTTTCCTGTTATGTTCAATAATCCGGGGGACTGTAGAATTTTACTCATTAGTTTTATCGCGATTCTCTTTCTTTTTGGAAATACACCAGCTGCTACACCATCCTGTCGTCTTTCATACAATTGGGAATCCAGATCAACTTTGACCGGGCAGATGTCCCGGCAGGAAGCACACAGTGTACAGGCATAAGGCAATGAATTCAATTTTTGGCTGTGTTTTTCCTGTGACAGAGTAGAACCGATAGGTCCCGGAATCGTGTAACCATAACTATGACCGCCACTTCGACGATAAACAGGGCAGGTGTTCAGACAGCCACCGCAACGAATGCAGGAGAGGGCTTTTTGGTATTTGGCTTTCCCCAACAGCTCGCTGCGACCGTTATCCACAAGAATCAGATGTTGTGCGTTGCCTGCTAATGGACCGTGATAATGCGATGTATAAGTTGTTATGGCCTGCCCGGTGGCCGAACGGGCCAACAAACGTGTAAAAATTCCCAGATGCTCAAATTTGGGAATAATCTTTTCAATCCCCATACAGGCGATATGAAGTGGCGGAATGGATGTCCCCAAATCCGCATTGCCCTCATTGGTGCACACCACAAAGCCACCGGTTTCAGCAATACCAAAATTAACACCTGTCAGTCCGGCATCCGCAGATAGAAACTTTTCTCTTAAATGTAACCGGGCTGCATTGGTTAAATATCCTGGATCGTTATTGCCTTTTTCAGTCCCCAGTTTTTCCTGGAACAGTTCCCCTACGTCCTCTTTCCTGAGATGAATTGCGGGCAGGACGATATGGCTGGGAGGCTCTTGTCTGAATTGCACAATCCTTTCCCCCAGATCGGTATCAATGACTTCTATCCCATACTGTTCAAGATATGGATTCAATTGACACTCTTCCGTCAGCATGGATTTACTTTTAACCAATTTTTTGACATTGGCTTCTTTCAGAATTTGATACACAATTTGATTGTGCTCTTGCGCATCCTTTGCCCAGTGGACAATGATACCGTTTTGCAGCGCCTGTTTTTCAAACTGCTGCAAATATTCATCAAGCCTGGATAGGGTATGGGCTTTGATTTGTTCAGCCTGTTTCCTTAATTGTTCCCATTCCGGGACGGACCCCGCCGCTAAATCTCTTTTATCTCTGACAAACCAGAGTGCCTGATTATGCCAGTCTGTTTTTTGAATGTCCTCTATAAAACGAGCTGCTTTTTGGGCATGATTCATACAGCCTCTCCCGCCAGAATTTCAGCAATGTGCTTTACACGGATCTTTTTCTGATGGCGCCGAATCAGTCCATCCATATGCATCAGACAGGACATATCCACTCCTGTGATATATTCAGCACCTGTTTGCTCAAAATCCGCTATTCTATCCAATCCCATTTTGCAAGAGGTGGCCTCTTCGTAAACAGAGAATGTGCCACCAAAGCCACAGCACTCGTCAGGTCGAGTTTGTTTTTTCAGTGTTAGACCCTTGACACGGTTTAGCAACGGAACAAGTTTTGAGAATTCAGCACCCACTATTTCTGAAGATTTTGCCAGTCCCAGTCCTCTGTGACCATGACAACAATTATGTAACCCTACACTGTGGTTAAAATTCGCATTTATTGAAATTTCCTGAACCACATCCACCAGATATTCACAAAGCTCATATGTATTGGCTCTGACATGTTCCAGGGCTTCAGATTGCTTTAAAAAACCATACTGATGGCGAATAAAAGCCACACAGCTGCCGGAAGGGCAGACGATATTGTCGTAAGATTTAAACTGATCAACCCACTGTTCGGCAGATTTTTCAGCGTCACAAGCACAGCCACTATTCCCCATGGGTTGGCCGCAACAGGATTGATTCAGTGGATATTCAACTTCAATCCCTTGTTGTTCCAGTAAAGATAAGGTCGCAACGCCAACTTGAGGAAAAAAATGATTGATATAACAGGGGATAAACAGTCCGACAGCCATAGTTTGATATTTTTTTTAGAATGTATCTATTCAGCACATCACCGGAACCGGGAGGAATATGATTTAAAATGATGGAAAACAGGAGGTTTTCCAACAGCTCCAGGGATGGATTCATGCGTGTTTTAAATCATAATCCTTCCGGTGGAGGGCATACTGAATGGTTACTTTTGATTTTGGTTTACCGAAAAAGCTCAGTCTGAGGCAATTGAAGCAATAAAACAAGTTCAAATTTGGATTGGCGGAGCATCTCACTGTATACAGTCCTTGTATATCTTGAGATATGTTGAGAATTTTGACAGACCGAGTATAATCAGCGATTCTTTCGGCTGGACCTGTCATCATTTTTCTTACTATGTCCCTATTCCCCACAACCAAGAGGTAAGAATGATTTCCCGAGCTGAAACGTATGAAGAAATTTATAACTCTTTTCAATGGAATATCCCTGAATATATCAACATGGGGGTTGAGTGCTGCGACAAGTGGGCCAATGAAAAATCTCGACTGGCGCTCTTATACCTGGACCAGCAAGGTAAAGAATATAAATACACATTCAACGACTTAAAAAAGCTTTCCAACAAACTGGCAAACGGCCTTTCGGCTTGCGGACTGAAACAGGGTCAAAAAATTGGCGTATTTCTCCCCCAATGTCCGGAGACGGCGCTTTCACATATTGCCGCATACAAAATGGGGGCTATAGCCATGCCCCTCTTTACCTTGTTTGGGCTTGATGCGGTTTCCTACAGATTAGAGAATAGTGAGGCCTCAGCAGTGGTAACCGATTTTCAGAATCTGCCCAAAATCCTTGAAATAAAACCCGACCTGCCAAACCTTCAAATTGTAATAGTCGTCGGTGGTGAGGCTCCTCCCGGTACGTTCAGTTTTAATGAACTGACAGAAAAAGGGTCTGATGATTTCAATCCCGTCAAAACCAGAGCGGAAGATCCAGCTCTGATCGCATATACATCAGGGACCACAGGTAATCCGAAGGGAACCCTGCATGCCCACCGCACTATCTTAGGACATCTTCCGGGAGTGGAATTTCCCCACAATTTCTTCCCTCAGAAAGATGATTTCTTCTGGACCCCTGCGGATTGGGCCTGGATCGGTGGACTTATAGACGTACTCCTACCCAGCTTGTACTACGGAATTCCGGTTTTAGCACATCGTAGCCGCAAATTTGACCCTGAAGAAGCATTTCATTTGATCGCCAAGTACAACATCAAAAATGCCTTTATACCACCGACTGCCCTTAAACTCATGCGTGGCGTAAAAGATCCTCGAAGTCGTCACGAGTACCAGATGAGAAGCGTTGCCAGCGGCGGGGAAACTCTGGGTGAAGAGTTGCTGAGTTGGGGCGAAGAGACGTTCGGGATTATGATAAACGAGTTTTATGGTCAGACTGAATGTAATCTGGTGATTGGTTGCTGCTCCGAAGTCATGGAAATAAAACCAGGTTCTATGGGCCGCGCCATCCCGGGACGGATTGTGGAGATTGTTGACAAAAAAGGCAACCTGCTACCCCCGGGCACCATTGGCGAAATTGCAGTTAAAAGCCCCAACCCGGTGACATTTCTTGAATACTGGAAAAATCCGGCTGCAACAAAAGCAAAATATGTCAATGAGTGGCTTCTAACCGGCGATCAAGCCAAAAAGGATGAGGATGGGTATTTCTGGTTCAACGGGCGGGAAGACGACATCATCACCAGTTCCGGCTACAGAATCGGGCCTGCTGAAATAGAGGATTGCCTGATGAAACATCGTGCGGTTGCGATGGCTGCCGTTATTGGAAGGCCTGATCCCCTCAGAACTGAAATTATCAAGGCCTTTATCGTGCCACAGCCTGGAGTTACGCCTTCAGCCGAACTGGAAGACGACATAAAAGCCTTTGTAAAAACACGGCTTTCCGCCCATGAATACCCTAGATTAATTGAATTCGTTGAAGAAATGCCGATGACCATCACCGGCAAGATCATGCGGAGGGAGCTGAAGAAACGTGACCTCGAAAACATGGAGAATTGATAATACGACAGAATGCCCCTTCCAAGAAACAGTTTGTCACCCCGGCCCAACAGACTGTGTCACAATTAGGAAAAGCCCCAAAAGGTTGTAGTTGTCATGCCGACAAAGCCTGCCCTCAGCTTGACTGGGGGATCCGGCATCCAGGGCGTAATCCATTGAAATAAAACGGGACCCCGGATCAAGTCCGGGGTGACAAAAAGGAGCGACTTGTTTCTTTTTAGTTATTCCCTTCAACCACCATTTGAGAACAGTTGCTTTCTTTGGTAAAGAAAATCAAACAAAAAGAAAGCAACACCCAGCCGGCCATCAGAACGAATCCAGATCGATAGGCATCTAGACCGTATATTTTAGTTCCTTCCACAACCAAACCGTCCCAATTCAGATCCAGCAACAGTCCAACCCCAGGCTGCAGCAACATGGGTCCTGCCATCACCCCCATATTCACAGTTCCGGAAACAGTCCCCGCATATTGGGCAGGTATCGATTCCTTTACAAAAGCAAAACCGATTACCATACAGCCTGATCCAAACCCTGCAGTGATTAAACAGATGACTAATAGCGTATTCGGCATATCCGGAAAAACAAAGAGTAGTGTCCAGCAAACTGCCACAATTCCACAGCCAAGGACATAAAGAGGTTTGCGTCGACCTATACGATCAGACAGACCTCCAACAACAGGCCCTGCCACGGCCCAGGCAATCAACATGGCCGAACAGAGAGCCGCTGCATCACCTTTGGAGAATCCGTGATGAGTGGTTAAAAAAGGTACTCCCCATAGCCCGGAAAAAGTCAGTATACACCCGACAATACCGCTGGGAACAATGGACAAAAGCCATGTGTTTCGATATTTGAAGATGGCAGTTAAGCCAACGAGGGAATCGAGTAGTTGATGATTTTTTGCTGCTGTCTCATCATGCCCATAGCTGGTATAGCCTCGTTCAACCGGCGAATCTCGGACGATCAGCCAGATCCCCACTGCGACCAAAAATGGAAAAACAGCCGAGACTGAAATGACAGGTCTCCAGCCAAACGTCTCCACCAAGAAGTGAAGCGGTACACCCGCGAAGACCGCTCCTGCAACCCCCACAAGCAGAGCTATGCCAGATGCAAATGCGAAGCGGCTGGGCTCAAACCAGTTTTGTGCCAGCTTCAGCATTCCTACAAAAGCCACAGCAACAGAGCCCCCGATCAGAAAGCGGCCAATACCAGCTAGTCCTACGTTGCCCGCATACGCAAATATCACAGTCCCAATTCCTGCTACCAAGGCCCCTGTTGCTAGCAGTCGACGAGGCCCCCAAATGTCTGACAAAATCCCTGTTGGAATTTGCATGGCGACATAGGCATAAAAATAAAAGGCTGAGAGATTGCCCAGAGAAGCGGCATTCAAGCTAAAATCACGACTTAGCTCTGAAGTCATCACGCCAGGTGCGACTCGCTGAAAAAAGCCGAATAGATAAAGAGCGGCTCCCAGGCTCCATATCGTCCAGGCTAACCCGACCGGTGGATAATTTGTTTTATTCATTAATCAATTTTTTAAGGTTCGTTCAATCAGCACCAGAATATTCTCAACAGAGATCGTATCAGTTTCACTGAGGTTACCCGCGAGGTTGATACTGCATCCCGAACAGCCTGTGAGCCAAAGATCGGCCCCGGTCTCCCTGGCATTTTCGATTTTTTTGGTGACGATCCGGTGAGAAATTTCCGGGTGATCGTAAAAGAAAGTGCCACCTCCACCACAACAGTGATCGTAGTCGGTTGCCCTCACATATTCCACATTTGGTAACCGCTTTAGTAATGCTTCAACCTCGGTTTTTATACCCTGCCCATTACTCAAATGGCAGGGCTGATGGTAGGTGACTTTGTGTCTGGCTGAGTGGGGATCAAAGTGGGGTTCCAGCAAATCGAAATGTTCAAGTATGAAGACACTTGCATCGGTAACCTTGCTACCCAGTTCTTCAGCCTCTTTTGTATCCAACCCCAATTCCTTCAGAACGATTTCGTACTCCCCGTGCAGGGCAGAGCCACAAGTCGCGCAATCCGTTACCACAGCCACAATATCGTTCCGGTTGAACGTTTTGATATTTGTTAAAATATTGCCGCGGGCTTTTTCCAGATTCCCACTCACAAATATCGGCAATCCACAACAGACCTGGGCTATTGGTACTTCAACATTGAAACCCATAGCTCCAAGAATATGAACAAGGGCATGACCATTCTGATCAGACAGATAGTTGGTCGCACAACCGGTGAAATACAAAACGGTGCCCCTTGATGTTTCAGTAGCTGGAATCTTCTCGGAGATTTGCTCGCGAAAAGGACGTTTGTTGAATTTGGGTAGCCGTTTGACTGGTATCTGGCCGATTTTATATTCACGGGCCAGATTTTCGAGCAGATAATTTCGTCCCAGTTTACCAAATCGGGAAGCCAGCTGCAGTTGTTGCTCGTGACTTAAGAAATGATAAAGAACCTTCTGGTGCCAACCCTTGCCATGGTCCGCCGCCATGTATCCGCGCATGCGCATGAACAAGCTTTTGTGCTCTACACCGCTTGGACAGGCAGTGGTGCAACGACCGCACATCAAACAGCTGTTGACCAGCGTGTTGAGATGGGTGGAAGTGGCAAGGTCCTGCTCACTGTAGTGCTTGGAAAGCTGTACTTTGGCACGAGGGCCGACTCCCTCAACTAATTTCTGGCGATATACCGGACAAACCGGCAGGCAAGCGCCACATTTGGAGCACTGCTGCGCCTCATGTGCAATTCTATCCTTCTGATGGTCTGTCATATTGCTTTACCGGG
>PJEL010002116.1_pt1 | contig 18716 bp, 14 predicted proteins | sample 1853271 | NCBI WGS metagenome assembly PJEL01 (sample SAMN08108733, study PRJNA415343) | Invertebrate metagenome, whole genome shotgun sequencing project. | host: Globobulimina | place: Sweden: Gullmar Fjord | collected 2015-08
TCAAGTAGGCAGTACGCCCTCACCAAATAGTGATGGCTACGTGGATCAATTGGCGCTTACCTCATTCGGATGAAGCGAGGAGTTTGTTGCAAGCAGTTTATCAAGCGTCGGCTGATCTACTACCCAATGCCGACAACGACACACTTACGGTGAGATTACACCACTTGGCCAATCGAATGAGCACTGAGGCTTTGAGCAGACTATGCAAGGAACTCAACGAAACAGAGTGCGTGTTTCCAGGGACCAATTTACGTTTGGTCTACGAATTGGTGTCAAAGTAAAATTCCAGAGGTCAGGAACTCTGAATATAGGAAAGTACTAATGAGAGATTATAAAAGTTTTGCACATACAAGATGGGATTGTAAATACCACGTAGTGTTCATACCAAAATACAGGAAAAAGGTAATTTATGGTGAGCTGAGGAAATATCTCGGTGAATTGCTTCATGAATTGGCAAGTCACAGAGAAGTAAAATCGAAGAGGGGCATCTGATGGGGGATCTGCATTAGTATTCCTCCAAAATATGCTGTTTCAAAAGTGATCGGCTATATCAAAGGCAAGAGTGCAATTATAATTGCACGGCAATATGGCAATATGGCAATATGGCAGGAAAGCAAGGAACTTTAAGGGCGAAAGATTTTGGGCTAGAGGTTACTTTGTTTCTACCGTAGGTTTGGATAAGCAAATGGTGAGAGAATATATCAGAACTCAAGAAGAGCGAGATAGGTATTTTGATCAGATGAACCTGTCGCTTTAGCGACTCACATTTTGCCCCTTTGAGGGGCTCACCCGTTTAAGCCACCGGCTTTGCCTGTGGTCATTTAACTGATGCAAATAGAAAAGTTATTAACACTATTAGCCGATGGGCAATTTCATGATTGTGGAAACCTACAAGGATTTGTGGTGTCTGCAATATTTATTTGAATAATCGACTGAAAATATTTTAGTGTATTTCTGGCTTCTTGTTTGTGACAGAAGTTTCTACTGGTTGACATTGCACCTGAAATAATACGAGAACGAAAATTGATATCAGAATTTAAATCTAAAAATGCTTGGTAGATTGATTCGGGATTCTTTGGCGGGACCAGCAAACAGTTAACTCTATTTTTTGCGTATTCAGTAACACCTCCAACTTCGGTAAGTATACAGGCAGTTTTGCAGGCCATTGCTTCTAGTGCTGCTCGACCAAAACCCTGAAAGTCTGAAGAATCAATAAATATATCTGCTTGCGAATAGAGTGTGGCCATTTGATTTTGATCTGATACTACACCGATATTCAAGAATTCAAAAGGAAATTCATATTGCGCAAGATCCTCGCCAAAAAGAATGATATTGGTAGAGGGAAAGTCATTTTTGATAAGAGAAAGGGATTTTACCAGGGTTGGGAAGCCTCGTCTGGGCGTTCCCGGTCGGGCCATAGCGATAATAGTGATTTCTTGGTTGTGTGTCGTATCTCGAGGGTAGAAGGCACTCAAATCCAACCCAAGCCAGATTTTGAAACTATCATAACCATCTTTTTCAATTAATTGTTGTAACCAAGACGATTTAACTATTTTGCGTCTAATAAGTGTATAGCTGTGTTTAACAGCAGCACGTGATGTTTTGTCCGATTTGGGGAAAAACCAACTTTCATAATCTTGAAGAAAATAAACGCCGATTTTCGCTCTTCCATGTGTAGTCACATTAGATACCCACTCTGCCGTGCTCCAATGTGTTGCAACTGCGATATCAGATTCAGGAAAATTAGCTACTAGGTCGGCGATATCCTTAAATATAATGGGTGCTGTATAGCATTTCCAAAGGTTAGTCTCAGGGTATTGATAGAGTGATACGATGCGAGCCTCGACACCAAGTAATATTAGTTCGTTAACTAATTGAACGACGGATATTACACCACCAGCGACGGTAATTTTATGAAGTACATAAGTGACTCTAAGTCGGTTTGGTCTAGTAAATTGATCGGTGTGCTCTAGATTCGCAACATGTTGCGTTGAATATGGAAGTTCAAGAAGGCCGAGGAGAGATGACTTTAGTGCAGAAAGATAATCATGGTCTCTGTATTGTGCCCGAGCTGCACGATAAGTTTCTCGCATGCATTTTTCGGGAGACCAGCGTTTCGATGGATTAACACTATTCAGGATATATTGTACGGGGTTATCTTTATTTTTCCTGATAAAATGACCTGAGAAGCCGGAATGGAAAACATAAACATCATCGGCAACAACGTTACGGTGTTCGCTGGTTTTTGTCAATCGCACATTCTTTTCTAGTTCTTCAAAGAGATTGAATTCATGAGTTTCGCTACTAAAGCAGGCTTCCGTTAGTGCAGAACATCGGACAAGAATACAAAATTCAAAATCAGGAGTTACATCTGGATACGTTCTTTTTGAAATAGAGGAAATATACCAATCCATAGACAAAAAATTAGTGCCTGGCGATAGTGGAACGTCACAATTCGTGGAATGGTTTATAAGTGGATTGACTGATGCGATCATAGGATCTGATTCCGCACATGAAATCAAACGCTCGAGCCAATTTGGAACTACAAGTACATCGCTCTTTAATAGAATTATAAAGCTAGTGCATTCTTCTGTATTGGATATTTTACCTGGCTTGAAAATATCAATGGATTGATGGCTGCTAACTAGAGTGATGTTTTTCCTATCGTTAGCAATAGTTTGTAGATGTTCTGTAGTATTTGAATCGCATTGCTTATCGATCAAGTAAAGATGATAAAGTTGCTCAGGAGTATGTTCAACAATGGATGCGATGCACTCTTTTAAAAGACATAATCGGTCATCAATAAGTAAAATTATATTACATAGAATTTTTTTAATGGTCATACTGTCGTTTATTTATGTTATGGCTTAATAATTTTTCAAAAAAATGATCATCGGGAAAAGATAAAATTATGACAATCAATGCGTTGAAATGCCGAATATTCAGTATTGAGTTACAAAGCGAAATAATGGCCATCATTGGTGCAAAATAATTTGTCTTCAATCTTATTTTACATATCTGTATAAAGTGTCTGTCTAGTCAATGCATGAATTAATTCCATAGTTCGAGTTGTAGGCTTGATAAAAGTACTTTGCTCGTTGTTTCAAAATGTATTTGTTTGCTAAATCATGAAACGCATTACGTGCGAGTTTGTCACGGTAAGTGTTGTCTTCTATAAGTAGCTTTATTGCTTGGTGCCATGTTTGTGTTTCATTGGATACTAGAAGACCATTTTCTCCATCTCGAACTACTGACTGATAGGGTTCAATATCAGAGCAGATAGACGCGATTCCCAAAGAGGAATAATCAAGATATTTAATATAACTTTTTTTACGATTGAAGAGTGTTGTCTCTAGAGGGATTATACCAAAAGCCCAGCAGTTGGAATTTCTAAACCATTTTACGAAATCTGTGTAAGCATCCGAATTGGTATCGATGTTCTCGGGATTTACTGAATTACCAAAATGTCTAGTGCCATCAGGTATACCGCCAACAACGTCCAATACTACTCGATTTCCATATTCCTCATTGATTTTCTTAAATGCATCTTTAACGATGTCGAGGTCGTGTAGATGAGTTCGGGTTCCCATATATAATATTCTGATGGGGTATTCAGTTTTAGCTATATTATTTGGTCGGATATAATATTCGTTGGCCTGTTCAAGCCAAATATTTTCATCGTGGGCGTTAGGCACACAGATAATGTTTTTATTAAATTCTTTGAAACTGTCTGCAAGCAGCGGAGATGATACAACGATAAGCCCTGCAGCTTTTGCAATTAGTTTAAGTGCATTTAATGTTTCTTGTTGGAAGCTAACGTCATTTCCCTTTTTTTTGCGTATGTTTAATAGGTCATCATCAATCTCTAAAGCTAGTCTAAGTTTATTCTTTTCGCAGTGACGAATTAATTTTCGTGCTGTTGAGGTGTCTGGGACGGATGCACGCTGTATAACAATAGCCCCTGAAGTTACTTGCATTAATTGATCTATTGTGCGGATTTCAATTTGAACCTTTTTTTGAACTGATGTATGTAACAAAGGTTGTAGTAATCGTATGTGTGCAGAACCCGATGGTTTGCCGTCACCTCTTACAGCTAACAGTAAACTAAGTCTGAGTTTAGTAGAAGAATAGTTGCTGCTAGTTTTTGCATTTAATCGCTTGTTTGTGAGTTTTTGTCGGAATAGTGAAAGTTCTGACAATACAGTGCGAGGAATATTGTAGTTATTTGCAGTCAATAAGCCATTTTTCTGTAATTTTAGACGTAGCGCGGCATTATTAATGAGAGTCTCTAAAGCATTGCTCATTGCCAATTCTGATTTTGTATCAACAATTAGGCTATTTTCATGGTCAATTGCGTATTCATGCACACCTCCTTCTTCAGGTAAAATTGTTGAGCAGCCACATGCCATGGCTTCCAATCCTGTGCGACCAAATGCCTGATATTCAGAAAAATCAACAAAAATGTCAGCGCTTTGATAAAGCTTGGAAATAGATGCTTTTGTTAAAATTTCATGGTTATGGTAAACGAAGTTATTATCTAGTAAATTTAGTTCATCATGGATACAGCCAAACACTTCTATTTTGATTGCCTCCTCATATTTTTCTTTGCAGCGTTTCAGAATTTGCATGGTCATCTGTGCACTGCGACGAGGAGAGCTTGGACGGATCATAGCAGCTATTTTTGTGGGTTCTGAGTTTTCTTTGATCCTCGAATTTATATTAAATACTGAACTATCCAGACTTGGTATTACTTTTTGTACTTCTACATTATGCTCTCGATTTACCGTATCACATATCCATTGTGTTTTAGCAAAAAGTAACATATTCGGAATTAGTGTGTAGGATCTCTTCGCTATATTCCAATTTTCGGATCCAGGTTCAAAAAATAGTGGTTCGTAATCCTGTATGTAATAAGCCGTTCGTATGTTTGGTTTTGTTCCCACCATTGACGCAATTATCTCAGGTGATGCGTATGTTGTAGCAACCACCAAATCGGATTGATGGAATTTCCTTTCTAATGTCTTTTCATCTCTATAGAAAAAGAAGAGCGCATTAACGCTATTTAGTTCTGGAAAATTAGTAATATAATCGGATTCATAATTCGCGGGTGTGGCGATTTGTGCGTTTACTCCCAAATTTCTCATGCCGAGAGCTTCTTGAAGAATCGAGTGGATACCTCCACCTATGCCTGAAACTGGAAGAAAAAATAGAATATGTATCTTGGCGTTATCTAATGCTAGATTTTCTCCATTAAGAAAATTTGACAGACTTTTTCGAACCCTAGCTAAAGCTGGATTATTGCGCAGGTCGTCAACAGCTCTTGAGATAGCAGAGGAACCATGCTTTTTTTGTAGTGCTAAATCACCCTGAGCAGCTAGTTTGGTTCTACGTTCATGGCTGTAGCTTTTGGATTTTGAGTGGTAAATATAAGTATGGTCAGCAATAGCAAGACTAAAGCCATTATTCCCGGTGCGTATGCAATAATCGTTTTCTTCACCATAGCCCTTGGGGAATGCATCTTCGTCGAGATATCCAATGCGGTCAATAACCGGTCGTTTTATAGCAAAACAAAAGCCGTTAACGATGGGCACTCGAGGAAATTCGTGATCTGAAATCTGGTAGACTAGTTCAGACATCTCTGAGATTCCAATTCCGTTAGGTAATGGATTAACAGCCCAGTCGCCGTTCTCGTCGTATCTCTCGGGTACGGATTGCCAGCTTGCAGCATTCGATAATGTGCTAATGATCCCAATTTTTGAATCACTTTCTCCGCACTCGAGAATATTCATAAGCCAATTTTGTGGCACAATGGTGTCACTATTCAAAAGAACTACATAGTCTGCAGAACTTGCACGCAAGCCGATGTTGGCGGATTTGGTGTAGCCTTGAGTTGTGGCATTATCAAATAATCTGGCATGTTTATATTTTGCGACAAACTTCTTTAATAATATTGTGGTATCTGTGTTGGAGCCATCGTTAACTATTAATAAGTTATAATCTTGTTGTGTATTACTAATAATGGAGTTGAGACATTTTTTAACATCTTCTAGAGCATTATGTACGCATACAATAATATCGACCGTTAACATCTCGCGTAGCAATGGGAAAGATATATCATTCTCTTCAGTCTCGTTGATATATGTCGGCGAATAAATTTCCGTAGAAGATATTTTCTTTTCTTTTTCTAACTCATATCTGCTTATGACCTCAGATATGTATTTATTTGCTGGTAGTGTTGTGGGCCTTCCCATGATCTTGTGTCTTAGCGAGAATACAAAGTCGCCAAAGATCCAGCGTCTGGAAGAAGTTAGAGCGTTAATGCCGTGTATTAATTGAGTGGATATGTTATTTAGTTGATTGATCTTATTTTCGGATTGTTTAATGACAAGATTCTTTTGTTCTAGCTGATTGTTTAATTTGATAGTAGCTTTTTTGGCGGTATTTTGCGCTCGTTCTAATTCTGCTATGTTTTCAAAAGCGGTATTTTGAGTTCGCTCTAATTCTGCTATGTTTTCAAAGGCGGCATTTTGTGTTCGTTCTAATTCTGTTATGTTTTTATTGGATATTTCGTGAGCTTGCTCTGTTTGTTCATAATGCTCAATTGAAAGAATGCCGCCTTTGGAGATAACCAAGGGATTATTGCCATCAAATATTTTGCAGTTTAGTAATCTATCGAATAGCTGCATTTGATTTATATTTAGATAATGTGAAAAATCCTGTTCAGTATCATGTTCACGATGTAGAGTCGGATCGACAAAAGCTGATATTTCACTACTAGAAGGCATTCGGATACCGGTTACACCAAAACTGCTTAGTTGGGAGTAAAGGTTCTCGACAACAGCAGCAGGATTTTCCATTAACTGTTCATGAGAAATCAAAATATTAGGTAGGCCCATTGAAGCGTTTACTGCCGATGCCACATATCTTTCCCATAACGCAATACCCACGTTGATGGGAGTGTTGTTGCGTTTGTTAAGGCTTTTAGCCACTTCTAATGGATTTCTGTAGATATGTATGCATACTGGAAATTCAAGGAGTTTCCTCCAAAGTGGAAATAACAAACAAAATCTTGGTTCTTTTAGCATCCAAGGGCGATGGCCGTCCATATCAAGTAATGTTTTTGAAGAGAGATCATTGAACTTGGCAAGAATTTCAGGTGAAAGTCTATTTAGATCAAAGTTACTAAGTTTGTCCCAGTCGCACGAAAGGGAGAGCAAGACCATGTCATTTATATCTCTAATATCGCGGCGCTCCCAAAACCCCTTGGGATTCTCAGAATTTGCACCAGTACTGCTTCCTTCTGGTCCGAAATACGCCCCCATCATATTGAGTAGTCTAGCTAGAACAGATGTCCCAGATCTGTGCATACCTAATACGATTAATTGCATTGTTGATACCTTAGTTAACTGATCTATTGTAGTGAATTGTTGGATATTGCCCCGAATATCAAGTGTTCGCTAATAGGGTTGTCGGGATTTATTTTGTTGTTATCTCAATGAATAACCTCAACCATAATTGCATGTGCATATTACCAGTAGAGATTGGGTTGTTGCTACTATATGTCAGGATATCTTGGTATGGTTAAACAATAGGCGATGCTGGGTTATGATTGTGAGGTAGTGATATCTGTAGCTATTGGAGTTTTTAAGGTAGGGTTAGTTAATGTGGTTTTTGTAGTAATATCATCCAGCGGTTAATAAGCTGCGAAATAATGTGGTGTGGCAGGTGTTCAGTTCTTTAGAATTGCACATATATTAATAAATGATTGACACTATATGAGGTGAGTGTGTTGGTTAAGATTGCCATTATTATTGTGAATTGGAATTCTGGCCAATTCTTGCGCGGAGCTGTTAGTTCTGCCATTAATCAATCATTACCTGCTGACCGCATAATTTTGATTGATAATGCTTCTTCAGACGACTCAATCTCGACTCTTAGCGATCTCGAATCCAGGATAGAAATCCGGAGAATGACCACCAATCTTGGTTTTGCTGCTGCCAATAATTTGGTCATACATGAGTTGGAAGGAATTGAATGGGTCGCCTTGCTTAATCCAGATGCAGTAGCAGATAAGGACTGGTTGAGATCCATGATAGAGGGGATCGATCGTCATCCTGATGCACGCTCGTTTGCCAGTCGAATGATGTCTATGGATAGCCCTGGAGTGATTGATGGGGCCGGAGATTGCTACCATATTTCTGGAGTTGCATGGAGGCGATTTCATGGATGCAACTTGAATAGTGTGAATGCTTTGACAGATTCGCCAGTATTTGGGCCTTGTGGCGGAGCGGCGGTTTACCACCGGGATAGCTTTTTACAATGTGGTGGGTTTGATGAAAGTTATTTTTGTTACTGTGAGGATGTTGATCTTGCTTTTCGGATGCAGCTACGAGGAATGAAAAGTTGGTATATACACGATGCCGTAGTATTGCATAAGAACGGTGCTACGACTGGAGATGACTATGAGTTTGCTGACTATCATGGGCATCGGAATTTAGTTTGGACTTGGCTCAAAAACATGCCGTTTGTTTTGCTGTTGCCATTGTTGCCTATACATGTGGTTGTAAATGTCGTTGTAGTTCTGCAAAAAATGCTACAAGGACGAGCAGGGCCTGTTATACGAGCTAAGAGTGATGCGTTACTTGGTTGCAAAGAACCACTTTCCAAGCGTCTAGCAGTACATGCGGAACGACAGCTTCCCGTTTGGCGATTATGGCGGATCATGTCGAAATCACTATCGCGTTATTGAGGAAACACTAAAATTATCAAGGGATGAGAATAACGGTAGTTTGAGAAATATTTTTTTGTTTTTTTATTGTGGCGGTCTAATCCAATACATAGCAAATCAATTTCTGACTGAGGCTGCTTGTGATGTAATATTGCATTCAATGTGCTTATAATAGTCAGCCCGGCTGGATAGAAAAGCGCCAATTTGGTTCTCAATTTAGATAGGTAAACCGATATTGTCTACATTCCTCCATTATTTTGATCTAATACGCTACCGAGCATATGCAGATTTGAAAAGCGAGAGCACTCAATCTTATTTGGGTGTTCTATGGTGGATCTTTGATCCACTGCTTTATTTAGTGACTTTTTACCTTATCTTTGAAGTCTTTATGAAGCGAGGTGGGGATGGGTTTGTTGGGTTTTTGCTCTGTGGATTGGTGTTTTGGCGCTGGTTTGATGCATGCGTAAAGCGAGCAGCAGTGTCAATTCAAAGTAATGCTGGAATTATCAACCAGGTTTACCTACCTAAATTAATTTTTCCAGTGGTGGAAATTTTCATTTCTAGCTATCGATTTATGTATGTTCTAGTGTTATTGCTTTTATTTATGGCGATATATAGGCAGACCATTACAGTGTATTGGCTAGCATTGCCCGTAATTCTATTGGTGCAGTTGACGTTGATATGTGGCGTAGGACTTTGTTTTTCATTGTGCATACCCTATGTGCCAGATATTCAAAAAATTCTGGATAATGGCATGATGTTTCTATTCTTTATGTCGGGTATTTTTTTTGATATCAGCCAATTGAGCGAAACTAGTCAGAAATACTTGTCGCTTAATCCAATGGCAGTGTTGTTACAGCAATATAGGTGTGTGTTATTAGCTGATCAATGGCCGGACTGGATTGTGATGGGAAAGCTGAGTTTAATAAGCGTGTCTCTACTTGGGTTGGCTTTGTTTGCAGGCAAAAAGCTAGATATGAGCTATCCACGAATTATAAGATGACACCTAGTTCTATGACTTCAATTTCAAATACTATTATTTGCCTGGAATCTGTCAGTCTGAGTTACCGGCAGCGGAGGCTGTTTGGTCGCGGTAAGCTTCATCAGGTTTTGGACGATGTTAATCTCGATGTTCGCGCTGGGGAAACATTGGGGATTATTGGCCGTAATGGTGCAGGAAAGAGTTCGTTGCTCAAGCTCTTGGCTGGCATTATTAGTCCTGATAGAGGTTGTGTTCGTCGTGGAAAGCAGCGGGTTATCTTACTGTCTTATCAATTGGGTTTTAATGGGCAGCTAACTGGAAGAGAAAACGCTATCTACAGTGCTTTGCTTCAAGGTGTTTCACAAAAAGATATTGAAGTGAAAATGCAAGAAATTGTAGCGTTTTCTGGGTTAGAAGAAGCTATTGATGATCAGTTGTCTACTTATTCATCGGGCATGAAGGCACGACTTGGGTTTGCAGTGGCCATACAATCGGATGCGGATGTTATTTTAGTTGATGAGGCTCTAGGGGTTGGTGATCATGCTTTTCGTGAAAAGTCGGTTGCCTTTATGAAACAGTGGATTCGCTCGAATAAAACGGTAGTTTTTGTTTCTCACGATGAAAATTCAGTGAAGGGACTTTGTGACAGGGTCGTTTGGTTAGAGGGAGGACGGGTCGTTGCTCAGGGTGAATCTCAAGAAGTTTTTGCCAGTTATCATCAATATGATTATATAGTGGAGAGTTTTGCGAAGAAGCTTAATATGACGCCTGCACAAGTGCGAGAGCATGAGAGCAATCGCAATCCTCTTGAGGTGGTTGAACGGGTTCGTGAATTTGTCAAAGACTTATGGAACAAAGAAGATCAGTGGGCTCGAGGGAGTGACAAAACAGTAAGGTACTGTCGTCCGAAGTCTGGTTCGATACCAAGTCAATTGGTGCATGAAGAGTGCGGTAATTGCGTGTGGGTGGAAAACACGCTGGAAATATGCAAGGGTCGGAATGAGGAGGTACAAGCCACCTATGATCAATTTACTCGTTTGGTCAATAATATGGCCGAAGGCGTTAAACTTAGTTATCAGTCCTATTGCCAGAGTCATTATTATAAAGAGTTGGTTGGTTTATTTAGAGAGATAAAAAGGGTTGGACATTAGAAGTTGATTTGATAATAGCGTATTTTTATACTGGAGCGTAGCAGAATTCGTTATGAACCTTTCATCTCATCAAACGCATACCGCAGAAGAAAAATTATTATCGCTGATAATCTCGTTGGTCTTAATATGATTAAATGGAAAGAAAACAATTGCTTTAGTATTGGTGGTGTTAATTTCAAAGCGTTCGACTTGATGCTGGGAGATAACCAATCCAGTTTGGATTGCTTTATTGTCCAAAAGCCACAGTGGATGATAAATCGCTATGAGCAGTTACTTAATCAGCTGAAACCAAAAAAAATATTCGAGCTAGGTATTCAGCGCGGTGGCAGCTGTGTAATGTTTCAGCGTCTCTCCAGTGCTGAGAAAATGGTGTCAATAGATGTCCGTCAACAACGTATAGCCGCACTGGATCAGTATATTGAACAGCAGGGGTTGGTGGATTCACTTAAACCGCTCTACGGGGTTGATCAATCTAACAAGAATTTACTTCGGCAAATAGTGTCACAGGAATTTGCTGGTAGTGAACTCGATTTGGTGATTGATGACGCATCTCATTTTTTAGATGAAACTCGAGCTTCTTTTAACATATTATTTCCTCATCTTCGTCCAGGAGGAGTTTATGTTATCGAAGATTGGTCGTGGGCTCACGGCAATATAGCAGATTTCCCTGATGATACAATGGCGTTTTATCCTGATCGAGAACCGCTCACTAAACTTATATTTGAAATTATTTTGGCTTGCCCTTCCACGCACGATTACATTGAAAAAATAGAAATTGACAAAAACTCAGCAACAGTTTGGCGAGGAAAAGGCCAGATTGATGTTGACGATTTTGATATTGCGCGTTGCTCTTTAGCGAGAGGGCGAAACTTAATCTCTGTTAGCTGATGTGCACTCCCGTTTTTTTATAACAATGATATTGCTTCGTAGAGGATATTGTTTTCTAACTTAACCCATCGAAATGGATAGTACACACTAGTGATTAAATTATGGCGAAGATTGCTGTTACCCATCGTGGAGGCAGCTGAAGTGAAAACCATTTTGGAAATTGGGGCTGAATATGGCACTAGCACCAAAACCTTATTGCGCTATGTCGAAAAAAACAATGGGCACTTGCACTGTATTGATCCGGTGCCAAACTTTGATGCAGATGAGTTTCAGAAACAGCATGTCGACACACTAACTTTTCATCGAGATCTCAGTTTAAACGTAATACCTAACCTGCAATCATTTGATCTGGCCATGGTGGATGGTGATCATAATTGGTACACGGTATACAACGAATTGAAACAGATAGAAGTACTACACAAACATGACCCTATGCAGCAGCCTTTAATCTTTGCTCATGATATAGGTTGGCCTTACGGCCGCCGTGATTTGTATTATGATCCTTCAACAATTCCAGAAGAGTATTTGCAGCCACACAAACAGGAAGGCATGTTACCAAATAAGTCTGATTTAAATCCGGGAGCGGGTATGAACAGGGAGTTATGGAATGCTTGCCACGAAGGGGGGGAGCGAAACGGAGTTTTAACAGGCGTTGAGGATTTTATCAAAGAATCTGAACTGGACTACGAATTTGTGTTTTTGCCACTCTATTACGGTATCGGTATTCTAGTGACCAAGGAGCGATTGGCTGCAAATGTAAAACTGAACAAGACAATAGAGCTGCTGAAGTTTAGTGAAAGTGCGTTGGACATTATTTCATTGGCTGAACATTTACGTTGTGTTGATGGCATTGTGTTGCAGACTATAGGCCACCGCTTACAGGAGGCGGAAAGGAGAGTGTGCAGAACTTGAGGCAGAACTAGAGAATGAAAAACTCGGTAGATATGGGGGCTAGATGTTGAAACTATCAGTGATTTTAGTCGCTCATAATATGAGGCGAGAAATTTCGCGCACTCTCCAAAGCCTGATTACCGATTATCAGGTGAATTGTGAAAATTTGGATTATGAGGTTTTGGTGATTGAAAACGGATCAACTGAAAAGTTAGACGCCAAAACTGTCGAATCATTTGGTCCACAGTTTCGTTATCACTACTTGCAAGATCCACCTCCATCGCCAGCGTACGCGTTGAATTACGGAGCAAAACATTCAACGGGAAATATTCTGTGTTTTATGATTGATGGTGCTCATTTGTTAACTCCGGGTGTGTTTAAACAAGCGATGTCAGTATTTGGGGCAATTGAAAATCCAGTTGTTTTGACACGGTATTTTTTTCTCGGCCCGAGTGATCAAAACGAATCGGTGCTGACCGGCTATTGCAAGGAAAAAGAGGATGCTCTATTAGAGAAAATAGATTGGCCTCATGAAGGTTATCGCCTGTTTGAAATTGGAGTACCCCTTCAGGGGGATGTTCCAAAGATAACGTGGTTTAATAAAATGATAGAGTCTAATTGCCTGTTCATGTATCGATCCACATTTGAGCGGGTAGGAGGGGCAGACGAAGGCTTTGATATGCCCGGTGGGGGGTTTTTAAATATAGACTTGTGTAAGGAAGCTTCCGATTTACCTGGAGCTCAACCTGTGCAGCTGATTGGTGAAGGAAGCTTTCATCAGATTCATGGTGGTACCACCACAAACGTGACTGCTGAAGAGAGAGATGAAAAGGTCAGTGCATACTTGGCGCAATACCGAAAGATTCGAGGCCATGAAGTTGCTGCTAGTGAAAAAGATGTGTACTACTGGGGGCATTTGCCGACGTTTCATTCAAAGATTCATATGCTGAATCGGCCGTACAATCAGAGGCCGGTGCCCGAAAAGCTAAAAAACATAATTCGATACGATGGTCAGTCTAAGGGGCAGGGTTGAAGAATGCATAGAGATGCAATGTTGATTTTCCTAGCCCACCCTATCGTAGATGTGAATCGATTATGAAGCTCTCTGTAATAATTGTTATATACAGTATGCAGAGGGAGGCACCTCGTTCTGTGCAGTCATTGATGACGCCTTATCAGCGAAAAATACAATCACAAGACTATGAGGTAATTGTGGTTGATAATGGCTCTTCTGAGCGCTTAAATGAGAAGGAACTGCTTGCTTTAGGGGGAAACGTAAAGTACTTCTTTTTAGAAAATGCTCCAAGTTCGCCTGCCTATGCTATTAATTTTGGCGTTGAAAAATCAAGCGGAGAAGTACTCTGCATAATGGTCGATGGTGCGCATATTCTGACTCCGGGAGTACTTTCATATGGTTTAGATCTTTTCAGATCGCTGGATAACCCTGTTGTGTTAACCCCTCAGTTCTTTTTAGGTCCCGGGGCTCAGATGGATACGATACTTACCGGTTATAGCGAAACGGAAGAGGATGCCCTGCTTGATAATATTGAATGGCCACTAGATGGTTACAGGCTGTTTGAGATTGGAGAACCATACCGTATCGAACCAAAAGGGAAGAGACCAAAATTGTTTTGGTTAGTTCGCATGTTTGAAAGCAATTGCCTGTTTGTTCGAAAGGATTCTTATCACCGTGTTGGTAGATGTGATGAGCGGTTTGATATGCCTGGTGGTGGTATTCTTCTGCCAGACCTTTTTAAAGAATTATCACGTCTAGAGAATGTTGAAATAGTCCAGTTAATTGGGGAAGCCAGTTTTCATCAGATTCATGGTGGTACCAGTACGAATATAAGTAAGGAGCAGCAAAAACTCAAATGGGAGAGCTATTTAGATCAGTACAAGGAAATTAGAGGTGAGCCCTACAAAGTTACTAGTAAACCGATTCGATTTTATGGTCACATGCCCAATGTATATGCACGAAACCTTATGCTTACGGGCTGAGTGTTAAGTAAAAAAAGAAGGGGACTAGTGATGGAGTTAGGTTTGCAGAGATTTCGAGTTGATTGGAATGCTGATGCCGAGCCATATAAGAAATGGGTCAAAGAAACAGAAGAGCCAAGGCAAGAGCATTTGATTAGAAATGCTGTGCAGAATGATTGTGGCAGCAGTCCGCTTATTTCTATAGTGATGCCAGTATACAATACGCCAGCACAGTATTTGCGGGCGGCCCTGGAGTCAATAGTAAGCCAAGTCTATCAAAACTGGCAACTCTGCGTGGTTGACGATGCTTCTGATGCTTCTGATGTGAAGGATGTATTACAAGAGTTCGTTGAACGAGATGAGCGGGTTTGTGCCTTTTTTCGGGAGACTAATGGTGGAATAGCCGTTGCTACCAACGATGCGCTGACTATGTCGGGGGGGCAGTATGTTGCTTTCATGGATCATGATGACATATTGTCGAATCATGCATTGCTAGTTGTGGCAAGCGAATTGTACATCTCAAAAGAGGTGAAAATACTATATTCTGATTCAGATCGTCTCAATGCACAAGGTGAAAGGGTTGAGCCTTTTTTTAAACCTGATTGGAATTATGATCTCTTTCTTGGGCAGAATTATTTAAATCATCTTTCGATTTATAGAATGGATTTGGTTAAAAGCTTAGGTGGATTGAGGGAAGGGTTTGATGGGAGTCAGGATTATGATTTTGCATTGCGGGCTGTTGAAAAGGTTAAATCGAGTGAGATAGTTCATATTCCCGAAATATTATATCACTGGCGCTTGGTTGACACGGCAGTATCTCAGACAAGCTTAGGTGATGCGGTGAGAGCTGCTCGTAGAGCGATAAAAGAACACATAAAAAGAACCAATCAAATAGGAATAATTAGGCCGGTGAAATTGGCGGTAATCTATAGCCAAATATTATGGCAAATTCCAGAACCTCTACCAAAAGTTACAATTGTGTTACATGGGGAGAATAGAGAAAAAGTTGATAGGTCTGCAAAAATAGTCGAGCAAATGACGCACTTCAATAATTTCAATATCATAAAGACCATTGTTGAGGCGCCCGATGTATCTGGAACGGATTTGGGGGGAGTTTTAAATTCTGTATCATTTGGACTTGATACTGATGTTATATGCTTTATTCAAGATGGGTGCTTGCCAACGGAAGAAAATTGGTTAGATATTCTTGTCGGACAGGCCCTAAGAAAGACAGTGGGTGTTGTTGGATGTAAATTTTGCTCAAGGCAGGGCGAAGTGCTGTCTGGGCCATTAGTGATAGAAAGGAACACCGCTAATAATAATTTTTGTATTGGATTGGCTTTTAAAGGGGCAGAAGAAAGCAGTAAGGGATATTTTTCTCGTTTAGTGCTTGATCATTGCGCAACAGCTATCCACGGTGCTTGTTTTGCCGCTAAATATAGTGACTTCTGCATGGTTGGTGGACTGGACCAAGCTCTGTCTGATCTAACATTGTTAGGTGCTGATCTTTCATTAAAATTTGAGAAAAGCGGATTAAGCGTCATTTGGTCAGCGAACGTTTCGGTGCGGTGCTCTGATACTGTTGTAAAAAATGCGTTTTCCTCGAAGGCGTTGCAAAAGGACGCAGCTAGGTTTGCTAATAATTGGTTAAATAAATTATCGAGTGATACTTACTATAATTCAAATTTTATTGGGGTTCTAGGAAACTATGGTCTCGCTATTGATTAATTTATGTGAATGAGAAGAACCTCAGTAATTGCTAATGCTGTAGCGCAATAATAGTGATAATTTTAGGAATGCATACAAATGTCGAATTCTAGTGACCGTTATTTAGAGTTACTCAAAAAGTCTCTTTTAAATCAACTTTATTTGGATAACGAGTTGCGAGTGCAATACCTGCTTGAATGTGTGATGGGCAAGAATTGTTTCGAGTCTGAAGTATTTCATGACATCATTGAGCATCGGAAAAAAGAATATCATGACTTGATTGAATTTAGAAAAATGGGATGGAGTCACAATAAAGACCTTAGCAAAGTATCATGTTCTCGTACTATGCTGGGAGAGTTACGTCTTGAAAATATTGAATACTGTATTCGAGATGTTATCGAGCGCGGTGTCCCAGGTGATGTTATTGAATGTGGTGTTTGGCGTGGTGGTGGCGTAATATTTATGAAAGCCCTGCTTGAAGTTCTTGGTGATAATTCTCGTGTCGTATGGGTGGCTGATTCTTTTCAAGGATTACCAAAACCAACTGCCGAAGCGGATCTTCATCTTGATCTCAGTCAGGAGGTATGTCCTCATTTGGCTGTTAGCCGGGAGAATGTTAAGAATGCATTTATAAGTTATGATTTATTGGATGATAGAGTGAAGTTTCTTGAGGGTTGGTTTAAGGATGCTTTGCCTACTGCGCCCATTAAGCAGTTGGCGGTGTTGAGGCTTGATGGTGATTTGTACTCTTCAACCGTTGACGTATTAGAGGCACTTTATGATGCCGTGTCACCAGGTGGGTACATTATTGTGGATGACTATTTTGTGCCCGCATGCCGAAAAGCTGTAGATGAATTTCGTAAAGCCAAGGGAATTGTTGATCAGATAAATGAAATTGATTGGACTGGCATTTATTGGAAAAAGTCAGCTTGAAACAATATTTTACTTTGGATACATAAGTATTCGCTATTGACTTAACAAATAAAATGAAACGTTATTGTGAGAATGTATGAAGAGTGGAAACATTGTTTATGTGCCAGGTATTGATCATCTTCGGGCTTATGTTGCACTATTGATTGTTGCATATCATGGTTTTCATTTATTTCATTGTGAATTAAAACGTCACTCTCCCTTTGATTTTATAGACTGGATTGTTGCGAATAACCCTGATTTGAATGGGCAGGAGTATACCGGCAAACGAATGTCGGTTGATAAATGAAATATCTTTACGGCGAAGTTCATGTTTTTGTGTGACGAAGATTATTGTAGTAGTGGTGCATTTGATGGTTGATCCTCTAAAAGCAATTATATGTGGGTACGAAAAGTCCGGGACAACACTTATAAACGAAATTTTACGCCGTCATCCTGATATGGATTCAGGATTTGAATGTGGTTTTTTATTGGGCGATTCGCCCAGAGATTTTTCGACAATTAAACCCTACCATGCATTTTTTAAGTCCACTTGGGAGTTATCCCGCGAAGACATGAAATATATATTTAATACGGACAGTTGGAGTGAGTGCTATATAAGGGCTCGTGAGCGAAGTCCTATAATAATAAATAAAAATACGGGAATCTTTGATAAAACACCAATATATATGCTTCATTTGAATGACGTTTTAAAGAAGGTGCCTGGTGTTCCTTGTGTGGTTAATGTGCGCGATCCGCGTGCTTTGATGTTGTCATGGGCGATGTGGTCTGGTCATCAAAATGATACTGAAAAATGGATTAGAGACAACTTTGATGAATATTGTGAAAGGTATCTCAGTTATGCAAAAGGTTATACTAATGCGCTGGACTTACATGGTGACAGAATAATGCTAAATCAATTTGAAAATCTCTGTGTTGAACCTGCGTATTTCCTAAACAAAATATTTGAATTTATTGGGCTGAGTTTTAAAACTGAGTATTTAAAATTTTCATCTAAGCATTTCGTATATGGAAATACTGTGTCCACAGAATATCTTTTTCCATATCGAGGTGTCTTGTCAGAAGATTTATGCGCAGAAATACTGGCAGCGACACAGTCGTATGAGCAATGGCATTACGCCGCCAATTAACAAAATGTATTTTTTCAAAGGCTCTAATACACAAAATCTGCATTGCTGCGAAACCTTTTCATAGCTCATATTCTAGTTTAAGAAATCTTCTATATAAAGCCAGTCGCCCTTAATTAACTGGCAGGAAGCATTCTTTCTATTACCATTAATTCCCATCAGCACTTCAACCTGCCATTTATATGGAAAAAAGTGGATATGGAGGTCAAAAGTATATTTGTAACCGTTCACAGGGTGAATGGTTGCCCACAGCCTGAAAAACAAAGGGCTAATATTTGATACGACCAAATCTACCGGCTTGATGAATGGAAGGTTTACTCGAATCGAGCCACCTC
>PJEL010002117.1_pt1 | contig 18710 bp, 16 predicted proteins | sample 1853271 | NCBI WGS metagenome assembly PJEL01 (sample SAMN08108733, study PRJNA415343) | Invertebrate metagenome, whole genome shotgun sequencing project. | host: Globobulimina | place: Sweden: Gullmar Fjord | collected 2015-08
TGTCTCCGCCGGCGATTGAGGCCAACAAACAAGAATCTTCGCGGGGTGGAGCAGCCCGGTAGCTCGTCAGGCTCATAACCTGAAGGTCGTAAGTTCAAATCTTACCCCCGCAACCAAACAATAAAGCCCTCCCAACTCATAAAGTTGGGAGGGCTTTTGCGTTAACAGTCCTCAAACGTATCCACTTATCAAACACAACTCGAAAATGTATTGCTTCAAGAATCTTGACGATGTTTGATAAAACATACAGGATTAATCACTAGTTCAAAATGAGCCCTGCTTTCACAGTGTAATTCGATAAGTCTCAATTTTTGACTATTCAGGTGTATAAATAAGGTCCTTTCGTTGGCATCAAATCTGGAAATTATGGTGACGATTGGCTTACTTTAGGGGCGCGGTGCAGTTTGCGAGGCCAAGCAATTTTAGAAAAAGATGGCCACGCAAGTTTGCTGAACGGCCACTCACTTACGGTGATATGCCAATTTGATTTCAAGACCGACCGACTTGGTCGCGGTAATTTTAAAACATTTTTTTAGGTAGAGACTATTATGAAGCGTTGGAACGGTTGGGGTGATGAGAAAAACAACCTGGAGTTTGATTTAAGTAATACGTCTCAAGACTTTATTGAAAGCATCATTGGTAAATCTACTACTTTAAAAGAAATGACGCTGGCGCAGGCAGTTGCAAAAGTGCCGCCCACACGATCCCCTGAGCATCCCTTGATTGATACCAACGAAGAAATTCGTCTGCGCCATTGTTGGGGGCAGTCTGTTCCCGATTGGTTGGCAATGCGCAGTGGGGGAGCCAGTATTTTCCCTGATGGTGTTGCCTTCCCTGAAACTTCTGATGAAGTGCAGGAGATCCTCAAATTCGCGCAAGAAAAAGACCTGATCATCATTCCCTATGGCGGTGGTACATCAGTCTGCGGCCACATCACGCCCGAAGAAAATGTACGCCCCGTTATCACTGTAACATTGAGCAAAATGAACAAGTTGATGGCGCTTGATAAAGAAAGCCAAATTGCTACATTTGGTGCCGGTACTTTGGGGCCGGATATTGAGAAACAACTGGCCGAAGAGGGCTATACATTAGGCCATTATCCGCAATCTTGGGAACTTTCCACTGTTGGTGGGTGGGTCGCGAGTCGGTCCAGCGGTCAGCAATCCTTGCGCTATGGGCGTATTGAGAAACTGTTCGCGGGTGGTCGCATTGAAACGCTTCAGGGAACGCTGGATATCCCGACCTTTCCCGCAACGGCGGCTGGGCCAGATATTCGGGAAATGTTTCTGGGCAGCGAAGGTCGCATGGGGATCATCACAGAAGTAAAAGTACGGGTAACTCCAATAGCAGAACATGAGAGTTTTCATGTAGCATTCTTTCCCGATTTGAAAGCCGGAATGACAGCGACCCGGGAAATTGTTCAGCAAGGCATTCAATTATCGATGATGCGGCTCAGCAACCCAGTTGAAACAGCGTCGCATTTAAAACTGGCCGGTCATGACACCATGGTTGGATTACTCGAAAAATATCTGAGTTTTCGCGGCAACAGTGACGGTAAAACCATGTTTACCTTCGGCACGACCGGATCGAAAGCACAGTGTAAATCGGCTTTAAAACTCACCCGCAAATTCATCAGTAAGCATGGCGGAGTTTATATTGGAACGTCCTTGGGGAAACATTGGGAACATAGCCGTTTCCGCTCCCCTTATTTGCGGCACGGTTTGTGGGATGCTGGGGTGATGGTGGATACAATGGAGACTTGTCTTGATTGGTCCAAAGTTCAGGACGCCATGAAAGGTTTGGAAAGCGATATCGCCAATTCATTATCGGAAGAGGGCGAAAATGTTCATGTTTTCAGCCATTTGTCGCATTTTTATGGTCAAGGGTGCAGCCTGTATACTACATACTTGTTCCGCGTAGGAGAAGATTACAAGGATACGCTGCAACGATGGCAGAAACTCAAATCCGCAGGTGCTGAAGCGATTGTACGGCACGGCGGCACAATCAGCCATCAGCATGGCGTTGGTAAAGATCACGCGCCATATCTGCCGGCAGAAAAAGGGGAGCTTGGTATCAAGGCCATTGAAGGGATGTGCCATTTGTTTGATCCAGATGGGCGCATGAACCCGGGCAAACTGGTTCCTTGATCGTACAATGACTGAAACAGTTACATCATTCCCCGATAGAAATACTCTTTGGCAAAGCCTCAAGGAAAACCCGGATCAAAAGTGGGATGTGATTGTTGTGGGCGGCGGTATTATTGGAGCGGGTGTTCTTCGTGAAGCGACGCGAAGAGGATTAAAATCAATGCTTATAGAGCAGAAGGATTTTGCTTGGGGCACGTCCAGCCGATCGTCAAAAATGGTGCATGGGGGCCTGCGGTATATTGCACAAGGCGACATAAAACTCACCAAACATTCCGTTCAGGAACGCGAACGGTTGCTAAAAGAAGCGCCGGGTCTGATCAATCGCATGGGGTATTATTTTATCTTGCGAAAAGGGCAGTTTCCCGGCCGGTTTGTGATGGCTGCCTTGCTGACCCTTTACGATTGGCTCGCAGGTATAAAAAATAATCGATATTATAGCAAACCCGCGGTTGAACAGCATTTTCCCGGCATTGAGCCTCGCAAATTGAACGGTGCCTGTTATTACACCGATACCATCGTTGATGATGCCCGGTTGGTGCTACGGGTGTTACAGGAATCAATAGGGGCAGGGGGACAGATCCTCAATTACGCGAAAGCAACAAAGCTGCTTAAATCATCGGACGATGAGGTCACCGGTCTTGTGGTTGAAAATGTTGCGGATGCTGAAAGTCTGGAGCTGAAAGCATCTGTGGTTGTCAACGCGACGGGCGCATGGGCGGATCGGTTGCGCGGTCAGGTGGTTGATGAGCAACGCATTCGACCGCTGCGTGGCAGCCATCTGGTATTTTCTCAAAGTGTCCTTCCGGTAAAAGATACTTTGGCTGTATTCCACCCCAAGGACAAGCGACCCGTTTTCGTTACACCCTGGGAAGGGGCGACGCTGGTCGGTACGACGGATCTTGATCATTCAGGCAATCTGGATGATGAAGCCAGTATCACGAGGGAGGAAGTGGATTATCTACTGGATATGATTTCCGCCTATTATCCGGATAAATACATTACGGATGAAGATGTGATTTCCAGTTATGCCGGTGTGCGCCCGGTTATTGGATCTGATGGGGCAGAAAAAAGTAAAGACCCATCGAAAGAGCGACGGGATCATGCGGTTTGGGCCGAAAAGGGTCTGGTGACGGTAAGCGGCGGAAAATTGTCAACTTTTCGCCTGATCGCATTGGATGCGCTTTATGCAGCCCAGCCATGGCTTGAGACATTCTCGTTAAAAGAAAGCTCAGATTCGGTTTTTACGACACCAGCGGCGGGTGATGAGCGTTCCCGCCGGCTTGCCGGGCGATATGGCAGCAATGCCCGTTACTTGCAAGAGGGGACAGCAGAGAGTGAGAATGCGCTTATTGGCAATACTAAGTTCAGTCTGGCCGAATGTCGGTGGGCGGTGAAGCATGAAGCAGTGATGCATCTGGATGATTTGCTGCTTCGGCGCACGCGACTAGGCTCCTTGCTTGAAAAAGGGGCGGAAGAGCTTTTTGCAAAACTCGCTATTATTTTTGAGCAAGAAGCAGGTTGGGATGCGGGGAAATGGGACGCGGAAGTGGCGCGCTACCGGGAGATCTGGCGAAAGCACTATAGCCTGCCATCGGGGGAAAGATAAAAATCATGAGCCAAAAGGATAGCTACATACTGGCCATTGATAATGGCACCCAAAGTGTTCGGGCGCTGATTTTTGATCTGGATGGTCAGCTGATCGCCAAAAGTCAGGTTAATATCGAGGCTTATTTTTCCAAGGAACCGGGATGGGCGGAGCAGGAACCTGATTATTACTGGCAAATGCTGTGCATGGCCTGCAATGAACTTTGGCCGCAGCTCACCTTCGATAAATCACAAATAAAGGCGGTCGCTCTTACCTGTCAGCGCGCGACAATGGTTAATGTGGACAAAGAAGGCAAACCACTGCGCCCGGCATTTGTCTGGCTGGATCAGAGGGAGCAAACTGACCTTGAGAAGATGAGTTGGCATTGGCGCGCTCTCTTCGCGATGGTCGGGGAGACCGGCACCATTGATTATTTTCGAACCCAGGCTGAGGCAAACTGGATCAAACATCAGCAGCCGGAAATCTGGGAAAAAACCCATAAGTACCTTCTGCTGTCAGGCTTTCATACCTTTAAACTGACTGGAAAATTCGTCGATTCAACGTCAAGTCAAGTGGGTTATATACCCTTTGATTTCAAGCGCCATCGCTGGTGCGGCCCAAAGGATTGGCGTTGGCAGGCGCTGCCTATTCACCGTGAAATGTTACCCGACCTTGTGCCAAGCGGATCGAAACTTGGGGAGATTACAGAACAGGCGGCGAAGGAGACCGGTATACCGGTGGGTCTCAGCCTCATATCCGCAGGGGCGGATAAGGCGTGTGAGGTTCTGGGGTCTGGCTGCATTAGTCCTGAAGTTGGCAATTTAAGTTATGGCACGACGGCCACCTACAACACCACCAACAGCAAATATGTCGAAGCTTTCCGCAATGTCCCCGCTTATCCGGCTGCCATCCCCAATGCCTTTAATACCGAGTTGATTGTGCAACGCGGATACTGGATGGTCAGCTGGTTCAAACGTGAATTTGGCTTGCGCGAACAACAGCTGGCAGACGAGCGGGGGATCGCGCCGGAATTATTGTTCGATGATTTGCTGAAACAGGTGCCGCCGGGATCAATGGGATTGATACTGCAACCCTATTGGAACCCAGGTGTTCGTACGCCGGGCCCTGAAGCCAAAGGGGCAATGATCGGGTTTGGGGACGTCCATACACGCGCCCACATCTATCGGGCCATCATTGAAGGGGTAGCCTATGCGTTGCGCGAAGGCAAGGAATTGTCCGAGAAGAAAGCAGGCGTAAAAATAACAAAATTGAAAGTATCCGGTGGGGGATCTCAAAGTGATGAAGCCATGCAAATCACTGCCGATATTTTTGGTATGACCGCTGAACGCCCGCACACTTATGATGCTTCCGGTCTCGGGGCGGCAATTACTGCAGCTGTTGGTGTTGGTCTTTATCCCGATTTTGAAACGGCTATAGAGCATATGACCCATGAAGGTGACAAGTTCGAGCCTAACGCCGAAAATACTGCCATATACGATAAGCTCTATCACGAAGTTTATCAAAAAGTGTACGGCCGTTTGCGCCCCTTATACAAATCCATCCGCAGGATCACGGGGTATCCGAAATAGCCCAGAATAAGCGGACGAGTGTTAATTTCGTCCGAAGTGAAATTCCTAAATCCAAAATCTCATTGCATATAATCCGTAAATGATAAGCAGGATGATAGATATCAAGAAGATGAACACCTTGTTCCAGCTTCCTGAGGCCGCTTTCAAATCAAGGAAATAATCGAGGATCAGGATCGATTTGAACAAAGTAACGCCGAGAAGGACCAACATCCAGACAAGGCCAATTGTCGATGGTTGGTCGACTTGCCCGGTAAAAAGGGTTCCAAGTGACAGGAATAGAATTATAAGCCAGACGCTGGTTAAGGATCGCAGGGAAGGGTAATTTGAATGTTCCATTGTTATCTCATCAAATAAATGATTGGAAACAGAAGAACCCAGATTAAATCGACCATATGCCAAAAAGCAGTTCCCGTGACGATATTCTCAACATTGTTTTTCCACCCGACAATAAACAACAGGATAATACCAAATATGACATGCATGGCATGAAAGCCCGTTGTCAGGTAATAGAACATGAAAAAATTGTTGGTGTCTGGTGTGATACCGGCAGCGAACTTGTCCGCATATTCGATAACTTTAATGCCTAGGAACACCATGCCAAGCAGACTGGCTGCAAAAAGGAGGACGCGTGCTTTTGTTCCGTCCTCTTTAATCTGAAAATGAACGGCCAGTGCCGCCAAAAAACCACTTGTTACCAGAACCATGGTATTTAAGCCCCCAGCAAGCCGGTCGAGCTGATTTTGCGATTCTAGAAATTGGATGGGTTCCGAAAGGCGCATAGTGGTGAAGCCAACAAAAATGGCACCAAAAACGATCAGTTCACTTGCGATGAGAACCCACATGATGGGGTTCCCTGGCAATCCATTGAGAGGGCCCCAGTCATCTGTTTCCTTCATATCGTCTGTGATCATGTCACAAGATGTCTGTACATAAGGGGTAGGGCTCGGGTCAGGTCATTGGCATGATTGGTGATGGCATAGGCGTTTCGGCCAAATATAAAGGGAAAATAGCTTTGCGCTTTTTTGTCTATGGTAATCCCGAAGACAGAAGTGCCATTGCGCCGAATTTCCCGAACGGCCATTGCCGTATCCTCTACACCGTATCGACCTTCATAATGATCCAGGTCATTCGGTTTGCCATCTGTAAGAACAAGTAATAGGCGCCGAGTTGTCCCGGTTTTGGAAAGTTCTTTCCCTACATGGCGGATAGCTGTTCCCAGCCGTGTGTAGAACCCCGGTCGGAGAGCCCCAATTCTAGAAAATATCTGAGGTCCTAGTGTTTCATTGAAACCTTTAACCGTGGATACGTTGACGCGGTCACGGCGCAAGGAAGAGAAACTGTAGATCGCATTGTCATCACCGCACGCAGCCAATCCAATTGTGAGTGCCATCAACGCTTCTTTAGAGATATCCATAACCTGACGGCCTTCAATCCAACTTTCGGATGAGCGGGAGGTATCAATCAGGACACTAACAGATAAGTCACGAGCTGCTTCTCGGGTATTGCTAAAAATACGGTTCGATGCATTTCCTGTAGCAGCTTGATCGCAATGTGCGCGAAGAAGCGCATCCATATCAATCTCATTTCCGTCAATCTGACGGAGGAATGTTTCCCGCTTTGGGCGAAGGGCTTCAAATTGTCTTTTTACGGCCCTGATCCTGCGCCGTGCGTCCGCATCAGGTTGCCATTGAAAACCCTCCTCTAATTCAGGGGCAGTCGCGGCAAGAACACGGCAGTGATCCTCATAATAGATGTTTTTACGATAATCCCACTCTGGATAGGTATGGATTGCCGCCAGTCTTTCATGAATGACGTCTTCTGGGGCAAGGTCCAAATCGAATTTCAGTTTTGTCGCAGCTTTTCGGGTGGTTTTTACAAGTCCAATTTCCTCTTGGTCTTCAAGAGCCTTTTTGGCATTGTCTTCTTCATCATCGTCTGTACTGCGCGGTATATTCATCATTTCCGACCAGGAAAGAATGGATTCGAAACGGTGCAAAAGCAGGCTGTTATCTTTCTCAGTTTGTTCTGACTTTTTCCGCTTCGCTTTATGCGTTTTCTCTTCCTGCTCTTCCCCACTTTTACCGGACCCTTCCTCCTGATTGGTCCTGGAGCCGGCTTTCGCGAGGCGAGAAGGAACAACTTCACCCCATAGAGCGAAAGGAAAAAAGGTTTTATAACCATTTGGAGCTTTCAAATGGCTGATATCTTTCTCAAGATTTATGAGGGCCTGCCATATTTCGCCGTCAGCGTCTTCTGGGGTGCGGCTTTCGGTTAGGGCACAAATCGCATTCTCTACAGCCGTTTCCGTGTCCGGCAGTTTTCTGAGAGGCCGATTGGAAATCAGTATTGGCGATAATTCATCATATATCGATTTCAGGCCGGGAAACTGCTCGAACATTTTTGCTTGAATGCGATTAGCAAAGCGAATGAAATGCAAATCATTTTGTAAGGGGTCGGGGCTTTCTACAGGAACTTCTACCCCAGAAACCGCGGCCCATGCCGTTAGCCATTTGTACGCTTTTTCATTGTCTTTGGCATTGGGGAGGAGATCAATGGCTTCTGGCAGGTAAAGGTGATCACCATCGAACCGTGCCCGCGTTACAGCGGATGAGCCATGACCAATTTGCGCTAAAAATTTCTTTCGGTAGTCCGAAGTTTCTGGCGATATTGCCTTTATTTCAACTCCGGATTTTCCACCAATACCTCTAAAGAAAATTCCCAGCCGCCGGCGAACTTCATGAAGTTCAATAGCGGCATCAGGATAGCGGACTTCGTTACCTGCATCCGCGACAAGGCGATGCCAAAGAGAGCCGATAAGCTCTTCGGGTTCAAATAAACTGGTGAGGCTTACCATGACGGTTATCCGTAAATGGCTTGAACGATGTCTTTAAGGCCAGCTTTAATATCAGCATCATCGGCAAGAGGCTCAATGATGGATACTTCAATTGCACGTTCGATGCTGACGCCATCTGCGATAAGAGAGGCGCAATAAACCAACAGTCTTGTTGAAACGCCTTCTTCGAGATCTTGTCCCTTTAATTCACGCAATTTTCCTGCAAGCCGGACCAACTGCATACAGTTTTCCTGGTCAAGTCCGCTTTCGCGTGAAACAACAATGGCTTCTGTCGCGGGCGGTGGAAAGTCAAATTCCAAAGCAAGAAAACGTTGCCGTGTGCTTGGCTTCAAGGATTTTAGAATATTCTGGTATCCGGGATTATAGGAAACAACAAGCATAAAATCTTCAGGTGCTTCCAATGTTTCCCCGGTGCGATCAAGGGGTAGAATGCGCCGGTCATCTGTCAAAGGATGAATTACAACCGTGACATCTTTGCGGGCTTCTACCACTTCATCAAGATAACAAATTCCGCCATTTCTGACGGCACCTGTTAGAGGACCATCGGCCCAGATTGTCTCGCCTCCTTTGAGAAGGTAGCGGCCGGTAAGATCGGCCGCTGCCAAATCATCGTGACACGAGACGGTATTGAGTGACAGCCCTAACTTGGCTGCCATATGACTGACAAAACGCGTTTTACCGCAGCCAGTAGGTCCTTTTAGCAACAAGGGAAGCTTGAGTTTGAAAGCCCTTTCAAAGACCTCGCATTCATCACCAACAGGTTGGTAAAAGGGTAGAGAACTGTCTGCGACTGTTTCGCTTTTTGTCAGCATAGCGGGTAAGCCTTTCTATTCGGCAGGTGACGCGACGGAAGCTGAAATAAGCTCTTTTCGCGGCACAAAAATGGAGTAAATGAAGAGCAGAGCACCGATGACAAACACTGCCCCAGCACCAAAGCGCATCACGTAGAACAAGTGAAGCTGGTCCTGAACATCCATGTAATATTCGCCATTAACCCGCTGCAGATGCGTTTGAATTGCACCAGCGAAGGTCAGGACGAATGTCATGAAGGCCATGGCACTGTTCATTGTCCAGAAGCTGATCATGTTCAGCACTTGGTTATATGGCTCACGCTTCATCATATACGGCATGGCATAAGTGATAATTGCCAGGTTGATGGAGACATAGGCACCAAAGAAAGCGAGATGTCCATGTGCTGCAGTGACCTGCGTACCGTGCGAATAGTAATTGATAAAGCTTAAGGTATGCATAAAGCCCCAGACACCAGCCCCAAAGAAAGCCATAACCGAAGCACCAAGTGCCCACAATATAGCCGCTTTGTTTGGATGATTTCTGCCGCCTTTCCAGACCATTGCAAAGCTGAATAGAACCATTGCAAAGAAAGGAACCACTTCAAGTGCAGAGAAGATTGATCCGATCCATGTCCAGTAGTTTGGAGTTCCGATCCAGTAATAGTGATGGCCTGTACCAAGAACGCCAGAGAACAGCGCCAAGGCAACGATCACATAAATCCATTTCTCAACAACTTCACGGTCAACACCGGTTAGTTTCAGCATAAGGAAGGCGAGGATGGAAGCCATCACAAGTTCCCAAACACCTTCAACCCAAAGATGGACAACATACCACCAGTACATTTTATCCAGAACAAGGTTGTCAGGTACATAGAGACTAAACAGGAAGAAAATAGCTACGCCCCAGAGACCCAGAAGCAAGATATTTGTAATCGCTGTTTTACGGCCTTTAAGGACCGTCAAAGAGATGTTGTAGAGGAACATCAGCGCAGCAACGATAATACCAGCTTTGACCCATAAGGGCTGTTCAAGGAATTCACGTCCCTGCAGGCCAAGAATCATATTACCTTCAAACAGATTGAACACGTAGGTAATAACGGCACCAAGTGTACCGACCACCAGCAGGATCAATTGCAAATACGCAATCATCGGACTGTGTAATTCGCACTCTGATTCTTCAGGAACGAGATAATATGCGGCTCCAAAGAACCCTAGGAGCAGCCAAACGATAAGCGCATTTGTATGTAGCATACGAACAACGCTGAAAGGCAGGAGTTCAGCCAGGAAATTTGGTGAGATATAGATAAAGCCTGCAAGCAAGCCACCAAGGACCTGAATTGCAAACAATGCCATAGCTACGCCAAAATAGGCCATGGCTACTTTTTGTGATTGATATTTCATTATATGATCTCCTTACCCGGCATCGTTTGGCGGCCAGCCATTGGTATCAATGGTACTCACCCATTTAAGAAAATCGACGAGATCATCGAGATCTTTATCAGACAGGTTAAATTGTGGCATTTGGCGACGTCCTTCAATGCCTGAAGGTTGGTTTTTCATCCAGTCTTTAAGAGCTTCACGCGCCCCTTCAGCATCATCCTTACCGCCGTAGCGAATCCAGACATTGCCAAGTTCAGGAGCAAAGTATGCGCCTTCCCCTAAAATGCTGTGACAGTTAACGCAAGACTTATCTTCCCAGATTTTTTTGCCATGCGCGACAGCCTCAGTCAGTGTTTCTTTATCAGTAGACACGTTAACAGCATAATAGTGACTGTGTGCCGTCAGTCCGAAAAATATAAGTAAAAAGAACAGCGAACCGCCATAAAAAATATTGCGGGCTGCAGATTTGGTTTGCATTGTCAACACCCCTTCGTTCAGTTACCGGTGCCGACACATTAGAAATGAGAGGGTGATAATGCCTTGATTTTGATCAAGACAGGCGAGACAAGGAAAAAATATCACTTAAGTAGTATAAATATCTGAAATATTAGGAAAAATGCATTTTATATTGATTGAGATCAAAATCGCACATGATCAAAATCAAGGAAGAACAGTTTAGACCCTCCTAGTGTTCCATCGGTGATATTCGCCACCGAATTACCTGAGAGGATAATCCTATGAAAAAATCATTACTGATGAGCTTCGCTGCGGCGCTGGTTCTCAGTACGGCGCTGCCTCAAGGTGCAGCTGTCGCTGAAGAGGCTAAAAGCCCAACAATGACGAAGGAAGCTTTTGAAGATACAAAAGCCTTGTATTTCCAACGTTGTGCCGGCTGTCACGGCGTGTTGCGTAAAGGCGCAACTGGTAAAAACCTTGAACCAAAAAGTACTCTGAAATTGGGCCAGAAACGGCTCGAAAAAATCATCACTCTTGGCACCGAAGGTGGCATGAACAACTTTGATGATATTTTCTCCGACGAACAGATTACCAATTTGGCAACCTACATTCAGATGGAAGCTCCGATTCCACCTGAAATGACCCTTCAGATGATGAAGGATCGTACTAAAGTACATATTGAACCCAAAGATTACCCAACAAAACCATTGCATGGCAGAAATTGGGAAAACTTCTTTGTGGTCATCGAACGGGATGCGGGCAAAATCGCTATCATCGATGGCGATAAGCATGAAATTGTAACGCATATCGATTCCGGTTACGCTGTACATGTTCTCAAAGCACTCGAGCATCATGATACAGAGCATGCTGAAAACCCAGGCCGTTTCTGGTATTCAATGGGCCGTGATGGCAAGATGACTAAGATCGACCTTTGGCAGACACCCGACAAAATGTTGGTTGCTGAAACTCAGGTTGCTTATGACGCTCGTGACGTTGCTGTATCTGGTGATGGCAAATACATCATTGGTGGCGGTTACTGGCCCCCACATGCCGTTATTGTTGACGCGCAGACAATGGAACCATTGAAAGTAATCTCAACACGCGGCATCAATGTTGATGGTGAATATGTCAACGAATCTCGTGTTGCTGCGATCTATACCACACCTAAACAGCCTACCTTCCTGATTGCAGCGAAGGAATTGGGTCAGATGTGGCAAGTGGATTATTCCGATTTGGATAACTTGCGGATTGAAAAAATCGATTCTGCCAAGTATCTCCATGATGGTTTCTTTGATCCAACAAACCGTTACTTCCAGATTGCAGCCAATGCCTCTAACAAGATGGTCGTTATTGATACGGACACCCGTAAACTTGCTGCAATGATTGATGTTGGTAAAAAACCTCATCCTGGTCCTGGTGCAAACTGGATTGATGAAGATTGTGGTCCTGTTGGCGGAACAACCCATCTTGGCGAAGGCCTGATCACTACATGGGGTAATGACCCTGTTGGTCACCCTGACAATGCCTGGAAGGTTTGTAAAAACATCGAAACAGATGGTGCTGGCGTGTTTATCCGGACCCATCCAAACAGTGATTATGTTTGGGCGGATCAGACAAAACATCCTGAACCAGAAGTTCAGCAGTCTGTTCAGGTTATTTCCAAGAAAACTGGCGAAATTGTCGAAACTATTCGGGTAACCGAAGAAGAGGGTAAAGCCGCAGTTCATATGGAATTTAACAAGGGCGGTACTGAAGTCTGGGTTTCTGTTTGGAACCGTAAAAACAGCAGCCTTCCTGGCGGTGAAATCGTTGTTTATGACGCGAAAACTTTTAAAGAGTTATATCGCATCAAAGGCCTGACAACACCAACAGGTAAGTTCAACGTCTACAACCGGACAAATCACGTCACATGATGTGAGCTGGAGCGTGGCAGGCGGTCATATAGATGGCCGCCTGCTTCCTGCTATTTTCTACATTGTTGTTTTAATCGAGGAATACCATGTTCACGAAATTGTCCGCCAAAATCGGATGGCAGAATTGGAAAATCTGGGGCGTACCGTTGATCGGTATGGGAGCAGCTTCTCTCTTCGCTGCAGGTATTATTTTCTGGGGTGGTTTCAATACCGCGATGGAAGCAACGAATACGCTGGAATTCTGTATTTCATGCCATGAAATGGAAGATACGGTTTATCAGGAATATAAAACGACTATTCACTATCAGAACCGAACCGGTGTAAGAGCCGAATGTTCTGACTGCCATGTGCCGAAAACATGGATCCATAAAATGATCCGCAAGGTTCAGGCGAGCAGTGAATTATATCATAAAGCGATGGGAAGCATCGATACGCCTGAGAAATTTGAAGGAAAACGACTGGAACTAGCGACAAATGTCTGGCACGCGATGAAGGATACAGATTCTCGTGAATGCCGGAATTGTCATACTATCGAATCAATGAGTCCCGAATTCCAACGTCCTCGTGCCCGCAAACAGCATTTGTCTGCCATGAAAGCAGGCCAGACCTGTATTGATTGCCATAAAGGCATTGCCCATAAAAGCGTTCGTCATCTGCTGCCAGAAGAAGAACTTGAAGAACTGGAAAAACCTGATCCCTCTCTTGCCTTTACGGAGATCCCAAAATTATTCTTGGATGGTTTAGCGCGCGTTGAAGCAAAAGAAGCCGCTGAAGAGAAGAAAAAACTAGAAGAGTTTACTGCCGCAGAAGCAGAAGTTGAAGATCGGATCAAAACCGCTGTTGCAAGTGCCGTTGCGGCAGAAGCGGCTAAACATTCAGATTCAACAAGCGAGAAACCCGCACAAGCTGCATCCGCTGGAGGCGGTGACAATACAGGTGTTGACTGGGGTAAAGTCGCGCAAAATAATGTCACGCTTTTCTACCCTGGCCAGGCAAGCTTTGAATGGATACAGACGGGTAAAGATCATGGTGGTGCACGAGCCTTTACCAAAGGCGGAGATCGCTGCGCAACCTGTCACATAAAAGAAGTCGAAGATATGGGCGCGAAAATTGTCTCTGGTGAGAAACTTGAACCAACACCGATTCCTGGAAAACGAGGATCAATTGATATGAAGGTTCAGGCAACTCATGATGAGAATAACCTGTATCTGCGTTTCCGTTGGAAAAATGACAAACATACACCTGTCCCATTTGTGGAGGGGGGTAAAATGGATCCTGAGAATCAAATTAAGCTCGCTATGATGTTGGCTGAAAATCCAGCAACTGAAGACGATGATGCAAAAGTTGCTTTGGTAGACCGGGCGGGTTGCTGGGCGACATGTCATCACGATTCTCGTTATATGCCGCATAAGCCGAAACCTGAAGATATGGAGAAAAATGCGGATGTTGCCGCTCGTCTTGAATTGGAAGATGGTGGTGTCACGAAATATATAAAAAGCTCTCGAACCAAAGTTGAAATCAAGGGCCGCCGCGGCAAAATCAGAGGCGGGTGGAGCAAGTTAAAAGAAGCTGAAGAGTTGGAAACGCTCTTAAATGAAGGCTCTTTCCTCGATCTGTATCGGTTCAGTTCAGGCACTGGTGCCGAAAATGGTTATGTTGCGGCATCTCGTATTATGGAAAAAGACGATTCCTTCACAGGAGTTGGTACTTTAGAAGGGAATACATGGACGGTTATTATGAGCCGGCCTCTCAAATCTGAGAAAAAAGGGGACATTTCGATTGAAGCGGGTAAGCTTTACACAGTCGGATTTGCAATTCATGATGATTACACGGATGCGCGTTTTCACCATGTATCCTTGGAGTACCATTTCGGTTTGGACAATGACGGAGCAGATATAAATGCAGCTCAATAGCTGGTTTGTAGGAGTAGTTTTCTCGGGTATTGCCTTGTTTGGCAGCACTTTGGCTGCTCATGCAGAAATCAGTGATGAAAAGCGAGCAAGAATATGTGCCAAAGCAGAAAAACGGTATCAAAGCATATTTGATAAATCTTCCCAAAGTGAAGATGTCACCATCGTCATGATGCACAAATATACTTTTTGTCCACTGAACATAACCGTCAAACAAGGGACGGTGGTTCGCTGGGTAAATGTTGATAAACGAACAAGCCATAGTGTTTGGCTAAAAGAAGCCGGTCAGATCGAATCTGATCGGCTTTTTGGCGAAGAAAGTGTGGAAGTAAAGTTTGATTTTCCCGCCGGTCAGTATCCCTATCTTTGTGGTCCTCATTGGAAGGAAGAGGGTATGACAGGAACGGTCACGGTGACGCCGTAATGCTGATCCTATTTGATGGAAGTCAATGCAGGTAAAAGCCTGAAAGCATACCGTCTGACAGTAACTTATGAATGATTAATGTTCACGGAGAAGGTTGTCAGATGATGGATGTGGGAACCGTATATTTAGTAGGTGCTGGTCCTGGAAGTCAGGACCTTTTAACGCTGCGAGCCCTGCGCCTGATAGAGAGCGCAGATGTTATAGTTTATGACCGTTTGGTATCAGAAGAGATACTGGATTTAATCCCTGACACAGCCGCTCGTGTGGACGTTGGTAAAAGGGCGGGGTCTCATCCGGTCCCTCAAAATTCAATCAATAATATTCTCATCAGACTTGCGCATGCAGGAAATACGATTGTTCGCCTTAAAGGTGGCGATCCCATGATTTTCGGTCGGGGCGGTGAAGAGGTGCAAGCTCTGCAAGCTGAAGGGATTTCTGTTCAGACAGTTCCTGGGATTACAGCTGCTCAAGGATGTGCCGCAGCGCTCAATATGCCGCTCACGCAACGAGGTATTGCAGATTCGCTGATTTACATGACTGGCCATACAATGGAGGGGCAATTGCCTTCCGTCGACTGGTCCGGTATTTCAAATGGAAATACCACATTGGTCATTTACATGGGCACTGCCAATATCGCGTCTATCAGTGCGCGATTGGAAGAAGAAGGGTTGCCTGCGAACACTCCCGCTATGGCCATTTGCAATGGAACCCGGGTAAATCAGCAGAAGACAGTGACGACACTTTCAAATCTCGCATCTGACGTCCTGGCATCTGATTTCAAAGGGCCGATATTGTTCATTATTGGAGAAGCAGTTAATCAGGTTTCCAATCAGGAAGTCGTTGATTTCGACCGCTATCGTGAAAATGCAGTTGCGTTCGGTAATTAGCGCGGCCCTTTTGGTGGGCGCCATCGTTTTCCCTGGTCATTTGATTGCTGGAGAAGTTTCTGATGAACGTCAAACAGAGCTGTCACGACTTGTTCGACAAGATTGTGGCTCCTGTCATGGAATGACCTTGAAAGGGGGGCTTGGAACATCTCTCCTGCAACAAGATTTGGAGGAGCTTACCTCTGAAGAGATATCTGAAATTATTCTGGAAGGCATATCCGGAACACCGATGCCAGGCTGGAAGGGATTGCTAACGACAAGTGAAGCGTTCTGGATTGCAGATCAACTTAAAAATGGTTCGATAAAAAAGGGAAATGCCCAATGAACGGACGCAGGTCATTCTTAAAAACCGCACTCTGCGCCGGTACGGCTGCTACGGCAGGTGCCTTTAGCGCTTCCACATCTGCAATCGCAGGAAACACTAGCGAGTTGCGCGGAACAGGTGACCTGGGTGTTGTGATCGAGCGGGCCACAGGATCGGTACAGATTGTTGAGACAACAGGTCAGAGTGCATTGGCACGGATCGAACAGCTTGGTGATTTGAGCCATGCTTCTATCGTTTTTTCAAGAGATGAGCGGTTTGCATATATCTTTGGCAGGGATGGCGGCTTAAGCAAAATAGATATTTTGAAACGAGAACTGGTCGACCGTGTTATTCAGGCTGGAAATTCTATTGGCGGCGCTATTTCTGATGATGGCAAACTCCTTGCCGTGTCCAATTACAAACCAGGCGGCGTAAAAATATTCAATACTGATACGCTGGAACTTGTTGCAGATATTCCTGCAAATTTTGGCGGTGCCGGTGACTTGTCGAAGACAGTTGGATTGGTAGATGCACCGGGTAGCCTGTTCATTTTTACGCTTTATGATGCGGGTGAAATCTGGATTGCTGATTGTTCTAAATGTTTGGATGGAGAAACTCCAAAAATTAGCAAAATTGAAGATATCGGTTTGCAACCTTATGACGCGCTTATCAGTGGTGACGGCCGCTTCTATATAGCCGGGTTATTTGGTGAAGATGGTATGGCCATGGTTGATCTATGGGCCGAAAAACCAGTAGCAAGGCGAATTCTTGATGGGTATGGGCGGGGTGAAAAAGCACTTCCTGTCTATAAAATGCCACATCTGGAAGGGTGGGCCCGCGCTGGAGATCATTTTTATCTCCCCGCTGTTGGCCATCATCAAGTTTTGATTGTCGACGACAAAGACTTTACACAAAAAGGGTCCATTGATGTTCATGGCCAGCCAATTTTTGTGATGGCACGGCCTGATGGTCGACAGATCTGGGTAAATTTCGCGCACCCACTCAATGATACGATACAGGTGATCGATGTTCCGACGGGCAAAATAATCAAAGAATTTAAGCCCGGTAAAGCCGTTCTTCATATGGAATTTACACCGCGCGGCGAACAGTTGTGGATGTCCGTGCGAGATGAAAATCGCATTGATGTCTATGATACAAGGAGCCTTGAGAAGATGACCTCACTGCCAGCTCAGTCTCCGAGTGGGATCTTTTTCACTTGGCGTGCTGGACAGATTGGCCTGTAATTATGGAACTCTCTTCACTCGAAAAAAGAATTATCAATGGTTGGCAAAAAGGCTTTCCTCTTGTCTCAAAGCCTTATGCTCAGCTTGCAAAAGAGCTGGAAGTGAGTGAAGGGGACATTCTTCTGACACTCGATGGCCTAAAAGAACGTGGTATTTTGTCGCGTATCGGTGCCGTTGTTCAACCCAACACAGTGGGTGCCAGTTCGTTGGTTGCTATGAAAATTCCAGCTGATTGTCTCGATGATGTTGCTGATAAAGTGTGTCAGGAACCTCTGGTCAATCATAATTACGAGCGGGAAAATGAGCTTAACCTCTGGTTTGTTGTCACAGCATCCAGTGTGGTTGAGCTTGATGCCGTCCTTAAGCGTATCGAAACGACTACTGGATTTCTAACGATAAAACTTCCTTTGGAAAAAGCGTTTCATATCGATTTGGGGTTCTCCATATGAATGTTCACTTAGATATGGCGATCGATGACATGGATATCGCGCTTTTGGCGGAAATTGAAGAAGGTCTTCCGCTATCTTCACACCCTTACGCCGAAGTCGGGCATAATCTTAAAATACCTGAAAGTGACGTTATTTCAAGATTAAGAAGGATGCAGGAGAGCGGTATTATTCGCCGTTTCGGGTTGGTTTTGCAGCATCGGCCTTTAGGATATCGAGCGAATGCCATGGTTGTTTGGGATATTCCAGATGATCAGGTTGATACGATCGCAGGCAAAATAACAAAGCATGACTTCGTGACACTGTGTTATTGCCGAACGCGGAGTGAACCTGACTGGCCTTACAATCTTTATTGCATGATACATGGCCGAGAGCGTGCTGTTGTCGACGGACAAATCGCTCTTCTAAAAGAAACTGCTGGTATCGCAGATCTTGACAGTAAGACACTCTTCTCATTGCGCCGCTTTAAACAAACCGGCGCCCGCTTTTCCTGCGCACCAAAAACCAGGGGAGCAAAATCATGACCGAACCAGTCGAACTGGAGCCCATCGATCGGCAAATCATCAATGCGCTACAGGGTGGATTTCCAATCTCGGATGAACCTTACAGAGAAGTGGCGTCATGGTTTGATATTTCAGAAGCTGAATTGATAAGCCGGGTTGAACTTTTACTGGAAAAAGGTGTTTTAAGCCGCTTTGGACCTCTGTTTAATTCAGAGAAATTTGGCGGTGCTGTCACACTTGCCGCTTTATCTGTTCCCGAAGACAGATATGAAGAGGT
>PJEL010002118.1_pt1 | contig 18696 bp, 29 predicted proteins | sample 1853271 | NCBI WGS metagenome assembly PJEL01 (sample SAMN08108733, study PRJNA415343) | Invertebrate metagenome, whole genome shotgun sequencing project. | host: Globobulimina | place: Sweden: Gullmar Fjord | collected 2015-08
TGTAGCGCGTTCCATTACGACGTCATGTACAACTTCACGACTCATAAAATTTTATTCCCAATCTGTTTAGCTATCTGGCGATCAGCAAACCACCAAGACACAACCGTCGCAGTCATCGCAACAATTGCACGAGCAATCAACGATTGCTGGTCATCAGGTGAAGTAAAATAAATGGCGCTGGTTAAGAACACCAATATAAAAGTAAGTAGCGGCCTAGTAATACGTCGTAAGAACTCAGCAATAATTATTAACGCACTATCACCATCGTATGCGGTGTCAGATTTATACGATGCCTCTAATACACTGTGCTCAGCAATTGATAGATCGCGATCAGCTTCAATACGCAGCTGCTCAGACTTAAACTCAGCCTCAGCTTTAATCTGAGCCATTGCATACCCATGCTCTTTACCAGCTGCAACAATATCCAACTTACGCAATTCAATAGATTGTTTATGATCTTGCTTAGCTTTGAAGTAGCCAAGAATATTTGAGCCCAATGATCCAATTACGCCCAATACACCACCGCTCAATAATGATTCGAGCATTAGCTAGACTCCACAATAATTAGATCAAAAGGTTTTTTATTCATAACGCGAAATAACTTACTAACCGCAACACGGCTGGCCAATACAGCAGACTGCCCAGCCAACGCACCACGCTTTAAACCTAACGCAATGCACCCATTTAGATTACACCGATAACCTAAACGCTTATCACCTGCCCAATTAGCAGAGTGAATTAATATGTGAGAGCGAGCATCAACACCGCAAACCAAATATACCCAGCCAAACCGAGGCGACTTATGCCATACACAACGGTATTTACCAGCAGGTATACGAGAATAATTTTTTTCATTATTACGATCAGGTAACTCAATGGAATGACAAAAATATTTCCATCCTACGAATAACCGCCCTAACGTACCCTCATCACTCTCAGTATCACGATGCAACACTACGGTACGCATAATAAATCCTAAAAAGTCCCAGCCGAAACTGGGCAATACTGAGGTAGACAACACGGCAACAACTTATCTGTTAATGATTAGCCAAATCAAACTCACCCCTGCCAGCTTATTGGCCATAGTAAATGCGGGATACGTCAGCATCACAAATCGCAGGCATAAAAAAACCCGCGTTGAAATTAATCAAAGCGGGTTTTTATTGTCAGCTATTCTCGCTGCAAATCATTCAGACACACAACAAGAACTAGGAAGCATTTTCCACTAATCGGACACGTTTGCAAGAACTATTTTTTAACGTAGACAAAAAAGCTTTATTAGAATCTAAAATTAATTCTATTTGTTTTTGAGCAGAATCACGACGACGACGCAGCGTACGAACATCACATCCAATTCGCTTTGCCGATTGCTGCATTGTGGCTTCTGGCTCCAGGTAAATCGCTTTAACGGTTTCACGCAACTCGTGGCGCAAATCATTAACCGCCCTTTCGATCTCTTCAACTGCAGGCGACCATAATGCAACTGAGTCATGAGAGCGTTCAGAAGTGTCTTCCATCTCTAAAAGTATTGAAGAGTAACTTAATGCACCCAACGTATCGGAGAGAGCCGCAGAAGCCCATGTAACAAGACGATCATGAATATGGTTAATCATTTTATTTATTCTCTACCTTCAAACCTTTAAAAACTTTCAAAAACCGTTTATGACACTTTGAATTTTACTGTCATCGCACCTGTCATAAAAATTCTTCAACAAAATCAGTCACTTATAATGCTTATGACACTTATGACAGATATGACGGATAAATAATATTGTGTGTGCGCGTGCGCACATGTGCGAGGTTAGAAGCGTCATAAGCGTCATAACCGCGTGAACATTGGCCGCAACCCGTCATATTTACTGACATACTTAGTGTCATAAGCGTCATAATGTTAAGCCTTGGCCTGCTTAGCATCAGCATTGTAAAACTGCCAAGCAAATTTCCGACAAGATTCACCCAAAGCACCAACCATATCGTTTGCCTCCATATCTTTCTCAGCCATATAGATTCGACACGTTTTCTTAGGATCAGTAACATTTGGGTAAGCTATCGACGTTCTATGCTGCTTCATTGCCCGGCTAATCTCTTGGCCAAAAAAACGATTGGTTCGCCTAAACTCACCATTCTCTTCACACCACCGGTTGAAATATCTAAACAGATCATCAGCCTTAGCCGACATATACGGAATATCTAACTCTCCACGGGACCATAAGCGGTGAAAGTATTGAGGACTGGTTAACGATGCAGAAACAAGATCATCTTTTTCATCTGTCATCGGTGGTTTTGTATGCTGATTAAAATCAGAAAGATCACGATCTAACAAATATTTAAAAAACGACTCAACACCTCCACTGGATATTTCTTTAAATAGATTCGTGAAATAGTCGGCTGAAGGAACTTCGTCGTTATACAAAACCATGTAGCGCCGATCACCTTGGTCCAACTCTAACGGAACCGTAGAGTTCGATAGAAATACAAAATTAATATGATTAGATTCTTCACGTAAGGCCATGTGTTTTTGATCAATCTGCAATGAACTACCCGTTACAAGATGCTTTAACATGCCCTTATAGTGATTACGCTCAGTACGCGCGACAACTTCTTCTGCCAATGCAAATAAACGCTTAGACTGCCAATCGGTAAAAGAACTTTCTAACTGAGCCTGCCCGATGGTAATTGCGTGTGTGCCGTAGATTTTTCCTAGCACCGAATCGAACATAATTGACTTACCAAAACCTTCAGCACCAAAAACAACTAACGAACTAGCCATCTTTGCACCAGGGTTCTGCAATGGGTAAGCCATCCAACTTAAAAGCCACTCAATAGCATCAGTACGACTACGACACAAAAACTTAATGTGATCTAAGATTAATGGGCAACCTGCTTCACTACGATCGTCAGGTTCAACACCGAATCCCTCATATAAGTTCACATAATCAGGACCTAAATCTTTACCTGGTTCAAAACGTAACCCCATAACAGTTTTACGAGCACGAGATTCATTCCAAAGCTTATATTTATCACGACCAACCAAGTGACCAAGATGAGAAAGCTTCATTTGCTCTCTGGACAAACCATCCCAACAAGTATCGCTATTGTAAATGTAAGAGAAATTTTGCAATAACGTATCAGCTCTTAATCGCCCATCTTCGTCATATTCAGGCTGATTTCCGACGCTTACATCAGAGGGTGAGGGAGAACCGCCGTCAAAATCCGAATGAAACTCAGGAATATCATCAACATCTATTTCCGACACAAATTCAGAGGGCGCGGGAGATACTTCGGCAACGCCTTGAGCCTTAGCAATCGCCTGATTCACTTGATCAGCAACTGCCCCCAAACCTTGAGCAACATGCAAATCATTAAAATCCGTAGGTTTCTTTTCAGTTTTATTACCCATTTACAACCACCTCCCCTTCTTCCTGAAAATCAGGAATAACAGCAATACCAGAACAATTAGCAGCCGCCTGATTTGCTTTTTCTATACCAGTGCTAACACCAGATTTATTAATTTCATCATCATCACCACAAACAACAATCGTCACTGCAGGAAAGATTTGGCGCATAATTTTTGAAACCCTAACAATATTGCCCGCATCAAAAGCCACAACGCATGGATACCCAGTGGCCATATAAATACTGGCCGCTGTTGCGTATCCTTCAGCAATACATAAAACACCTGCCGAACAAGCCTGATCGCCAATGTAGAAAAAACAATCAGACTTCTGGCCATGACGTGGAAACGATTTATTGATAGGGAAAATAATTTGAAGTGAACGAATTTCTAACTCACGGTTAAAAATAGGAATAACTAAACAACCGCGTTTAATATTACGAACAGAAATATGCTCCAACTTAGCCGCACCTGTTTTGAAAAAAGAATTAATCGCCTGATCGCCAGTTAAAACCTGATAAGAACAATCCTCATCATTAACCACCATCAGTACAGAACGCGCAGCAACATAAACACCAAACGCCTTAACCTGCTTCTTATCTAAATACTCGCAAGGTGCTGCATCATGCGTTGCCAGTTCACCAACCACAGCTAACGCAGCATTGGCAACAACGTCTTGCATCGTAGAACGCCAAAGCTCCTCAGCTTTAGCATCTGCTTCGCGCTTACGTTTACGCTCAGCCAACTCTTTCTGATACTCAGCCTGAGCCGCATTATCACGCTCAATATTCTTATGCGAATAACCTCTATCCATTGCTTTCTTAAACAATGAACCAATACCAGTTGTACCATTAGAACCACTGGCTTTAATCGACTTCCAAGTACCGCGCATATTCTTACGATCGTACTTATCACTGTTCATTGACCAATCATTAAAAAGGTCAAAGCCCATATCGCCAAACTCGGCTTTAATAGCCATACCAATACGAACCCAATCATCACGAGATTCATCAGCACTAATAAATTGCAACGCATCCTGAACTTGATCCATCGTGCAATCAGCCCACGCATTTAAATCAGCGCGAGCCATTACTGATCACCACGTAACTGAGAACAGTTATGCAAAACCATGTGAATTGCCTTAATGCCTTCTAACGCTGCATTTTGAAGCTCAAACCACTCACGATTATCAACATCACCATCAGCAATAGATTTACGTACCGTACGACCATAAGACCCCATCGCTTCAACCACTTTTAGCATGTTATCTAGAATTGCATCATCCCCTGCAATCTCATCGCACTTACCAACCGGAACAAAAACGCCATCAGCCAACTGGCCTACAGCATTCAAAATACGAGGATCACGCGTTGCTTCCAATACTGCTGCAAAATGCTTAAGATTTGGCTTATGTTGGGCGTTATTCAAGTTCAGGCTATTACTCATCACCTGCGGATTAAATCCATAAATAGCTGCAATCGCTGTTACACCACCAGGATGATCTTTTGAAGCCCAGTAAAGCGCTTGTTCAATTGTTAGTTCTTGTGACTGGCTCATTGCGTTAAATCTCTACAATTAAAACGTATTAATAAATTCATTATTTGGCAGACTTAGCATCTGAAATCGGCCCAAATAAATCAGGGCGAAGATCAACTGCTGTTACTGCACCACTAGTTTCACGTTCAATGCCGCGGGCTAGTTTTGCGCCAACTGGCTTTGCATACAAAAACACTTGTCTCAAGTACTCAGCAGAAGTATCTAGGCTATCTGCCAAGGCTACTTTTGCTGGGCGTTTTAAAGACTTCCAATATTGCTCAATCATAAGTAAGTACCTCAAAGATACGCATGGTAGCTATATTGATGCGTACCGTCAAGGGACTGTACCTTAGAAATACAGGATTCATAATGGAATTACCAAACAGACATCAAGGCCAAGCCTCCTACCTAGAGGCGATTCTCATGAATACAATTAGTGATATAAGACTTGCAAACGCCCGCGCCCTAGCCGCTGAATATAAAAATCCAGCTGAATTCGCGAGAACTATTGATAGAGAGTCAACTCAAGTCAGCCGCTTCATGGGAGCAAACCCAACAAAAAAGATCGGCGACCGAATGGCGCGACATATAGAGATATCATGCAGAAAACCCAAAGGCTGGTTAGATACAGATCGGATTGCAGAGAAGAATGAGCAGACACCTGAATATAAAATAATTACCGAATTCCCATCAGGTGTCCCCTTAGTTGACTGGGACCTACTTATCGCTCCAAACACCGCAGGCTTCCCCTACCCCTTTAATCTAACCTTTACTGGTACCAGAAAAGAGATTCAACACATTCCATGCCCTGCCGATCATGGCCCAAACACTTTCGCGACGCGTGTTAAAGACAATACAATGACAGCGCAATATGGCAGAAGTTATCCAGAAGGAAGTATTATTTACATAGACCCTGACCGAGCACACGAAGCGAAATCAGGCGATAGAGTTTTGGCGCTGATAGAAGGTAGGATACCTTCTTTTAAATTGTATGGTGAAGCTGATGGAGAGCGCTATTTACAGTCCATCAACTTACAATATCCGATTATTACAAGAGAGTTCGAGATCACAGGGCTTGTCATTGGGATGTGGATACCTGAGTAATCAGGCCTCCTTAGCCTCCCTTGCCCAGCGCTCGGTCAAATCTTTCATTATTGGTCTCAAATCACACAAATCCAGATTCACACCCGCATCCTTCCATGGCCCTCTTGCAGTCATTAGCGTTAATTGCTCACGAATAGAACCAAACAAGACCTGAATACCATAAGCTGTCGCCGATTCACGATGATCTTGATCGTGAATCGCTGCATCGACCAATTTCAAATATGCAAACCCTTGAATTTGGTAGGAATACGCCCAAGCAGTACCTTCTTCATTATCATCTGCAATTGACAACTGAATAACGTACAGCCCATTCTCTCTACGAATACACTGAACTTCTGCTTTATAACGACTTTCAAACCCCTCTTCAACTTCAAACTCTGGATTTGCCGTAACCATAAAATCACTATAAAAATTACGCAACAGCGTAAAATCGCATGCTCCTAACATCACCCAGCCTCTCTCATTTGAGTCCAAGGACTTACCACCGCCATCTTAGGCCGACTAGAGACCTCACTAGCTTGCTTTAAATCAATCCACTCTTTATTAGTGCAACCTGCATTTTTACTAACAATACTAACCTCAACCACTGAATCAAACGCTCTAGCTGCCTTAACCATAGTCTTTAAACTTAAATTAGCATCTCCGCGCAGCAACTTAGTTACATATGGCTGAGTCACATTCAATCTGGCCGCCAAATCTTTTCTGGATAGATCCTCGCTATCCATCAAGCGCTCCAAAGCTACCGCAAACTTATTCTTTACATTGGAAAGGTCAACCGTTTCAGAATCTAATAACTCTTCTAACCAACTAGCCGTTTTAAATTTTTTCATCATTCTTCCCCACGAAAATCAATGTCACTACTAGACTTTGCAGCCTGGTAACTCTTCCATTTAGCATTAGCAGACATTACAGCCTTATCATCAGTTTCTTGGCTCTTTTTAACCAATCCACCCGTCAGCAATACCAACTTCTCGTCTTCATCTATCATGCAATAAACCCGCAAACGTCCTTTTGCGAATCTTAATAAACCTGTATTTGTATCAGCCTTATGAAACTGTGGCCTGGTCAAATTAATAGAGCCATTTTCAGAGAACTCCTGAATCAACCCCCAAAGTTCAACTACATGCCTACCATTTTGAGCGGCCGCCGACCCCATAAACTTTTCTACATCAGACTTCGCTAATCCAGCGCCTCTCTCTTTAGAAGGCACCGCTACTCTGTAACGATTATCAAATAGGACTTTTAATAACATAATTAACTTATAAGTTAAGCGTGGCGCTTTATATCAGAAAATACAAGGCGATATCCAGAGAAATTACATAAATAACACATAATATTGCTCCAACTACTAATTAGGTACTGCACAAAGCACGAAATAGACATCATCAGCATCAACCCTAACCACCCACTCAGTGACCCTGGTATGCATCACATGATTAATACTGGCAATTACTTCACTGTCTTTATCATAGTAATCACAAACAGCCCAATACTTTAACGGAATCGTTTTAGGCATCCTCAACGATAAAACAGCCCCAACACCACTTACATTACGCTTACTTAAGATTTTTGCAGATTTATATGCATGCATACCATCGGCAGAAAATGCCTGAGACGTGAACGTGAACGCGAGCGCGATCAATAGAACAATCCTTTTTAACACAACTTACATCCTTATTTATTCAAGCCTCAATAATAGCAAAATTAAATTTTCCCTTCTGCGTACTTGCAGGATACGTATCTTTTAGGTATCTTGCAGGTACTCGTAATTACAACGTTAACTTAAACCCGTTTCAAACGTCCAATTCAGGAGCAAAGCATGAGCACAACAATCGACACCTACATGCAACAGATCGCAACGCTCACTGAAATCGTTGCAACGCTAAAAGATGACTGTTTCGAGCTAAGCGAAGCCAACCTGCAACTATTACGACAGAACGCTGCAACCAATACAAAACTGGCATTAGCTCAACGCGCACTAAAGCAACAATATGAAATCAGAATCAACGACGCATTTATCGCCGCAAGTAACAATACCTCTAACGTGGAAAAGATCAAACACGTATCTCTTTCTCAGCCAGCCAAGCGGATACCACATTGCAGTCGTTCGCTTGATGGAAACACTCCATTACGAAAGCTTCGCGACGATCTCGAAGTTGAACTCGAAGCAAAACGAAAGTAGCTACCAATTTTTAGGCATGTTCACCGACCCACAGGAAGCTCGAGATGCCTGCGGCAACGGAAAACTGAAAATACAAACTAACAGGTAAATAATTGTGAAAACTCAACCATTCAGCACCCAAGATCACGCGCAGCACATCATCGACAACTGCATTGTAATCGACACTGAAACCACTGGCCTAAACGATGACGATATTGCCATTGAATTAGCTGCAGCAGATGCACAAACAGGCACAACCATCATCGACACGCTGATTCATTGCGACTGGGGCACAATTCCAGAAGCCGCGTACAAGGTTCACGGCATTGGCATCAAAGAATTAAAGAATGCCCCACGCGCCGCTTCTGTCATTGCTCAGCTAATTAACGCAGCCACCGCCAACGATAAGAAGCTAACCGCATTCAACCTGCACTTCGATAACCGCATATTAGTTCAAACAGCAACTGCCAACGAACTAAGCAACGAACGCATCGAGCATGTAATGGGCGCACAGCTTTGCGTGATGGAACTAGCCAACCGCCACTTCGTAAAAGAATACGGAATTTGGAAGCCTGGATACTCTCAGTTCAGCCGCCTATCCCTTGCCCGATGTTGCGAGATCGCTGGTATTCAATTCCAAGGCAAAGCACACCGAGCCATGGCAGACGTTCGCGCAACCGTCGATTTACTGCACTTCATCGCTAACGATCGCTAAACAATAAAAAATTAATTGGGGAATTAATAATGCCAAACAAATTACCAACAATGCCAGCCACACCAGAGCTATTCACACTGCGCAAAATGCAGCCTGATGAAGTCACCAACTCTGAAAGCCTTGTTTTTTGTGATGGGCATTTTTTCCCAACTACGCTAGATGGCATCGCTGTTAAAGATTATGGCCAGCCAATCTACGAGCTAACTGAAGCCAACGCCAAAACAGGAAAAGCCGCATGAGCCGCACATTAATCAACACAGCATCGATCACCACTGGCTCTGCACTGGCAATGATTTCAATTTATTGCAGCGCAATACTTTGGAGCTCATTCGCCAGCACCACAACCGATCAAATAATTGCCGCATCGATCGCAGCAACACTGGTCGCGTGCCAATACCTTTTCTTCATTGTTCGTAAAAACCACACCGGAAAAACAAAGCACGCACACACAGCCGCCGTACTCATTTTATTTATTACCAGTGCAGCCGCTACGATCGCCTGGTTAGAATCACGCTACCAAGCAGCTAATAAAACAGAATTAAAAAGTGACGTGATATACAACCAAAAAATCACACACTTAGCCGAGTTAAATAAAAAGCTTTCAACGCTCAATACCAATGCCCAAGCTGATACGGATGCAGATTTTAGAGCTCGCGCCAAATCGACACTACGCGAAGCAGAGCAAACCGAATACAAGATTGAAAAGCTCACCCGCGAAATCAGCCAGCATAAAACCGTTGGCAATAACGCAGGCAGCACACTGGCCAACAACCTCAGTGATTTACGCTGGTTCTTTTGGGCATTACTTGCCGCCCTTATTGATATTTGCCCCATGCTTTGCTTTGCCAACGTAGCCAAGAAAATCATTGAAATTGACCCTACTACAACAGCTGATCCACAACCCGTTATATCAGTACACGAAGAGCTAACAATAACGATTGCCGAAGAAATCAACAGCGGCATCTATGGTGATAAACCCAGCGTACGCGCTGTCATGGTCCAGCACAGCATTCGCCACGATCGCGCAAAACTCATATTCGATCAACTAACCGAATTGAACGTAGTAATACGCGACGGCCAACGATTTAAACGCATTCAACGCACACCGGAGCAGCCAGCATGAACACATTATTTTTAGTAATGGCTCAGTTTGAATCAGCAGAGATTCCATTAGAAAAACTCTGCGATCAATTTGGCCTAAGCATCGCTCAAGCCAAACGAAAAGCCGCTAGCCATGAACTACCCGTTCCGTTCTACAAGAAAGCGACCAAAGCCGGTTACTTTTGCAACGCATCCGACTGGGCAGAATACCTAGATATTCAAGCAGCCACCGCACGAGCCGAGTGGAAAAAGATGAACGTACATACTTCAGGAGCACGAGCATGAGCAGTTCCCCAAGAAATAAGGAATACACACCACCAAATTCAAGCCACGCACGCAAGCAACGTGAGGAGCTAAATGCGCAGATTCAAGCTTTTTTAAATGGCGGAGGGGTCATTCAAGAAGTGCCTGATTACGAAAGCGCCCACTACAAGCCCGTAGTGATAGACCAAACTGCCAATATTAAAAAGCAGAGCCTTGCCACATCACGCAAGCGCGGATTAAAGAAAATGCAGAAAGGAGTCGCCGCATGAGCATCACACCCGAGCGCATTCAAGAAATGATTGAAGCCGCACCAGCTGAACACCACCCTGCATTGTACGAATGCTACGTGAAAGATAAACGCGATAACTACATCGATAAACGCTATGTACGCGCACGATCGCCACGCCGTGCAGAATTACTAGCCGTAAAAGTTAGCCGCTTTATTTTCAGCCAAGCCAAGGCCGACCGAGCCCACGTAATCATGAAAAGCAACCGCGAAAGCGCTTATGCAGGATGGCAGTAATGATATCAGTAAACAGCTATTTCTGTGGCGCTGGTTTAATGGATGCTGGCTTAATCAGAGCAGGCATAAACATTCAACAAGCTTTTGAACTCGACAAAGACGCTTGCAAAACATATCGCAAAAATTTTGGCAAACACATAAAGCAATGCGACATTTCCGAAGAACTTGTTATGGAGCAAGACAGCTGTGATGCCATGGTATTTACCTACCCCTGCACAAAATACAGCACCATCGCCGACATTCATGAAGCCAGAACAGGCGATGACTTATTTCTACATTCATTGCGACACCTTGCGATCGCACGCCCCGAACTCTACATGGTTGAAAATGTACCTGGCATGAAAGCCTTTCCTGTTGTTATGGAGGCCATGACAAGAATGCCAGATTATTATATTCAAGTATTCTGCCCCATTGAATCAAGCATATGGCTACCTCAACGCCGCAGCCGCTTAATAATTATTGGCAGCAAAAAGAGCTTCAATATTCGCCCACCTAAACACACCAAGCCGGTTAGCCTTGCAGAAATACTAGAAGATGATCCAAGAGTTACACGCCCAAAAGCAATCGCTATCAGAATGAACGGTAAGTATAGAGACCTGCCGATAATCAGCGACCCAAGCAGAGGAGATATAGCACCGACTTGCGTTGCTCATTACGCCAAAGACAAAAGCACTCGCTTAGTTGTTGATAAACGATTTCCTATGGGAGTTAGACCGTACTCAGTACGTGAATGGGCAAGGCTTCAAGGTTTGAGTGATGAATTCAAATTCCCTGTATCAGATACCGCTGCTTACAAGCAAGTAGGCAATGGAGTATCTGAGCCCGTTGGTTATTGGCTAGGTACTGAAATGAAACGTTATTTTAATAATAGGTACGCAGCATGAACACTAATTTAATCGAAATGAAAAAACCAATGTTATTTATGAGCAGCTTTCCTAGCGGCGATATACGTCTTGTTGATGTTCTTGGAGAGAACAAAAACATTAAGGGTGGCATCTATATCCGATATGCCGAAGGCGGCACAGACACAACAACCGAACGTTTCTTATTTGAAATACCACCCCAACTTAATGCAGAAGCAACAAAGGTTGCCGCCATTGAAGAATTTAATGAGGTATTAATTAAATCAATTAAACCTATTTTTCAGCCACATATAGAAGGTGTTCTTTCTGTCGTAAAAGATCGAATTAACAGAGCACAAACCGAACAATCAACATGAAACAATTACTAATAAAACAATGCCCCGACCCAATGCGATGGTACCGTGATTTAGTCGGACAATATGTTGAATACCGAGGCGATACAGGCACCGAATACAGAAGCCGTGAACCTGCAGGATATACCAATTTCGTTCAATACGAAGATGCCGAAATCATCCAGCACCACTGGGAAGGCGGTACCAAAGAAACATGCGATTGCCCTGACTGTGGCCGATCGCTAATTGATTACCAAGAATAATTATTATGAAACCCAAGAAGAAGCGCACTAAAAAACACAATCCAAACGCACACAAAGCCAGAGAATTTCAGCAAGCTTTTCGCGATAACCTACACAAAGTTTGGCTGGCCGGTGGACATTGCCTAAAAGAAGTCGAATGTGAAGGTGTAGTAAGTGACGCACACCTAAACTATATACTTTCTCAAAAGCAGCAATGGACCGTACTAATCTTTGCCTTTTGTGAAAACGATATATCACCTTATGCCAAGTCTAAACTGATCCCTTACCCCGACTTTAAAACTCAAGACGAAGTATGCGGATTAATTGAAAAAGAGATTTTCGACTTCAGCAACTTGCAACAGCAGAAACATTTAATTTCTCCTGGATACTTTATGGTGCCATCAGCGGATGTTGATTTAGACGCTCAACGCTCGGCGATCGTAGACCGCTTTGAGCATTGGGGCGCTTTTGATCGCGATATTTGTGATATTGCTTGGGCATGTAAATAAAATTAAACTTAACTATCAGATATAGCATCCAGACCCATGCAGTATTCTCTTAAAATATCAGCTTCTTCCTCTAAAAATGCAGTCATCTCTATACCAGCCTTCGAAAGCCTGAACTCAGTGTGCCCCTCCACTAAATGATATTGACTTAGCAGTATACAAAGATCTCTAATGCTAGAAGTATTCTCATTGGTAGAAGGCATCCGTAACTCTCGTAGTATCACAAGAGGATTTATAGGGGTACTCCCCCCAGCAGAGCATTTCTTAATAATTAAGAGGATTTTCCGATTTAAGCTCGCATCATCTGAATCAAGCATCAGCCATTCATAACCTTCAACATCCGGCAAAGAAAAAGAATGCGAGTGTACTGCCTTTACGTTTGAAGGAACGGGATCGGAAGCAACAAGAACCCTCCCCTCATCATGCGCAATATTTGATTCTGCTAGCATTTCATCTATCTGAGCCTGCAATACCTCATGCTGACCCAGCGCGTCCTGATAAAGTTTTTTTAACTTTTCCATAGAATTATCATTTTTTATTTCCCTATCCTGCAACTCTTCAATTCTCTCCTTATACTTATCACAGATTTCCTCATGCTTGCTTCTAGGGACCAAAACCTGCCCCTCCTTTTCAATTTTAATATTTTGTAAAGTAACTTTGGTAAACATCTGAACCCAAAACGCCGGTATTGAGCAACATGAATAAAAGAATAAACCCACAAAACTTATAACCAACGGCAAAAATAATCCGTAAAAATACGGCGCTAGCCAAGAACACCACCACCCACCCCAATTGTACTTTGCGTTTACTATCAAATGCTGATGAATCAATTCTGATTTAAATACCATGTCATTCTTAGACATGAGCATCATAACCAAATCATAATGCATAGCTAACCAAGACAGTATAAAAATACCTGCTAACGGACTCGCGATCCTCTCATACAATACCGATTGAATTGACTTAACCAAATCCATGACCACTTCCTTTTTCAATAAATCCAACAAACATAATCTTGCTAATAAGTTAAATCACAAACCTTATCAGCCCACACCCAACTTTCCCACTTATCATTAGGCTCTAAATTCTCAATCTGAGTATACCGTTTTAATGAATCCCAAGACTGGTGGCCAGTGACAGCAGCAACTCGCGGCACATCCCAAGACTGCCCTTTATATCCGCTTCTCTCAAACAACCATGACGCACACTCATGCCTTAAATCATGAAAGCGCAGATTGCTATCACCATCACTAGACTTATATAAACCACAATCGCGCAGCAGCTGCCTAAAGCGATCACCAAGCGACTTTCCAAAATATGGAAACCAGTTATCAGGATGCTTAGGGTTAACAGGCATAGTTAAGAGAACCTTCCATGCCTCATCCGGTACCGATACCCAAATATCATTACCCATTTTTTTAGTCGGATGCTTCATATCTGTAATTAGAACTCGCTGACGATCATAGTCAGTTTGCGATCGCAACATTCGCCCAAGCTCAGCCTGCCTACGGCCTGAGAACATGGCAAAAACCAATACCTTATCCATTGGGATTAAGTCAGTACGAACAACATTACCCTTAAGCTGTTTCATCCTGCGATGATGCGCCTCTTGAACCATCGCCGTCATTTCATCAATCGTCGGTCTACGATCACGGCCATCACCCTTGGCAATAATTCCTAATTTAGACATCGTACGCTGGGCAATATCGACCTGAGAATAATCTACCTCACACCGCAATAACTCATTGGCCACGCCAAACACGCCGCGAATGAACACATAATGCTGCAATGCAGTTTGAGGCGAACTTCGCTCAGACCATGCTTTACAATGATCAATAATATCGGCCGCACGAACTAAATCAGCCGACAATAAACCAAATTCAGCATTTTGAATCTGCTTTAACGTATCTGTTTTAGATCGACCCCATGGCTTCAATGGAAAAACAACATCAACGTATTTATCTATTAATTCAGAGACAGTTAACGAAACTTCATCTCTACCAGCGATCGCGCGATCAAGTGCACCAGGTTCAGCTAAATCGAGCTCTCTACGCCCCGCCCAAACCTCAGCCAGCTTCTTACGAGGAAATGAACCAGACTCACGCCAAACGATCTTTCCTGCCCGCTTAATGCGTATCTCAGCACGATATGAGATACTGCCGTCTTTATTGGTACGCGGTCTAATAGATGCCATGCTAATCACTCAAATCTTGACTAAGGTGCGCCACAAAAGTGCGCCACGAGATTTCTCACGATTTATGGCGCACTCTTGGCGCACCCATAGTAACAAAATACACTAGAAAAGCACATAATGACGCAAGCACACGACAATATGAAAACAGCTACAAGCCCCGCCGATGCTCGCAAAGCTAGCAATAGCGTGAATCGTCGATTCACCACTGCTCCCATGATGGAATGGTCAGATAGCCATTGCCGTCAATTTTGGCGCCTGCTTACTAGCGATGCCGTTTTGTATACCGAGATGGTGACCACAGGCGCGATTATTCATGGCCAAAACCGTGAGCGCTTCTTAGGCTACGGTAAAGAAGAGCACCCTATTGCCCTACAGCTCGGTGGTAGCAATGCAAAGGAACTGGCTGAATGTGCAAAATACGCGCAAGACTGGGGCTACGATGAAGTTAACCTAAATGTGGGCTGCCCAAGCGATCGTGTACAAAACAATATGATTGGCGCCTGCCTAATGGGACACCCGCAATTGGTGGCTGATGGTATTAAGGCCATGCAGGATGCTGTGGATATTGATGTCACAGTAAAGCACCGCATTGGCATTGACGATCAAGACTCCTATCCTGAGTTGGTCAATTTTATTGAGACCATTGCGAAAACCGGCTGTAAAACCTTTATCGTCCACGCTCGTAAAGCGATCCTTCAAGGACTCTCGCCAAAAGAGAACCGTGATATTCCGCCGCTAAAATACGATTGGGTCTATCAACTGAAGCAAGACTTCCCTGATTTAGAGATTTTGATTAATGGCGGATTAAATCAATTTGACCAAATGAAGCAACAACTAGAGCATGTTGATGGCATCATGGTCGGCCGCGAGGCGTATCACAACCCTTACATCATGGCGGAAGTCGACAACGCTTTTTATGGCCACGACAAGGTGATCCCTTCACGCCATAAGGTCATTGAAGACTTTATGCCGTATATCGAAGAGCAGCTGTCTAAAGACATCTATCTGTCTCATATCACTCGTCATATTCTAGGCATCTTTCATGGCCAACCTGGGGCTCGCCAGTTCCGCCGCCATATCAGTGAAAACGCCCATAAGCGTGGCTCGGGCCTTGAAGTATTAGAAGCTGCGCTGAAAAAAGTACCCACTGAAGCGGAAAATGAAGCCAATCGCCTTGAAGCACTGGCGCGCCGTGCGGCCTTTGAACAAGAGCAAGCTTAAAAGCTAATTCACCACGGAGCTCACGGAGGCGCTGCGCTGCACGGAGGAAAGATTAAGAGAGCGAGAAAAAAAGTACTGATAAAAGAGAGTGTAAGAGACCGTTAATAAGGCCCTGTACATAATTTTGTGTAATTGCCTTTGCTTGCTAACTTTCTTTTCGCTCTTCTTTCTTGCCCTTCTCCGTGTAGCGCAGCGGCTCCGTGGTTAAATGCCCTTCCTTTCCTGAACCTCTTGACACTAATGACTAATCGGTAGATGCTGGCATCAATAGTTAACGGTATAAGTCTATTCAATATAACGACTTATGCCATGATCAAGGTTTAAGGAATTACCATGTCAGCCCAGCCAAATAACAAGTTAGCAGCACTCAAAGCCATGACCACAGTGGTTGCGGATACCGGCGATATCGAGGCCATTAAATTATTCACCCCTGTTGATGCAACAACCAACCCCTCATTAATCTTAAAAGCTGCCAAGCTGCCTAATTATCAGCACTTAATCGATGAGGCTATTGACTGGGCTTGTCAGATAAAAGGCAGCGATAAGGACAGCCAAGAGCTACTAGAAAATGTTGGCGACAAACTAGCGGTCAACATCGGTTGTGAGATATTGAAAGTCATCCCAGGTGTTATTTCTACGGAAGTTGATGCTCGACTTTCATTTGATACCGCGAGCACCGTCGCTAAAGCCCGCAAATTAATTCAGCTCTATAAAGATGCAGACATTAAGCCCGACCGCATCTTAATTAAAATCGCTTCAACCTGGGAAGGTATTCAAGCCGCAAAAATTTTAGAAGCAGAAGGGATTCACTGCAACCTCACCCTGCTTTTCCACTTCGCCCAAGCTCAAGCATGCGCAGAAGCCGGTGCAACACTGATCTCTCCATTTGTTGGTCGTATTCTAGACTGGTACAAAGCCAATACCGATAAAACAGAATACTCAGCCAACGAAGACCCAGGGGTTATCTCTGTCACCGACATTTACAACTTCTATAAAACCCACGGTTTTAAAACCATTGTTATGGGGGCTAGCTTCCGCAATACCGGAGAGATTGAAGAACTCGCAGGCTGTGACCGCTTAACCATTAGTCCAGAACTTTTGGCGCAGTTAGAAGCTGACTCCAGCCCACTAATGCAAAAATTGAATGCTACAACAGACATTACTGAAGCGCCTAAAGCACTTACTGAGGCAGAGTTCCGCTGGCAAATGAATAACGACCCAATGGCCCATGATAAATTAGCCGATGGCATTCGTCGCTTTGCGGCAGACCAAGTAACGCTAGAATCCATGCTTAACGAAAAGATAGGATTACGATAATGATTAAAAAATTGTTGGCACTTTTTCAGCAAGAAGAAGAGAAAACCGAATCTCACAACCCTAATCTTGCAGCTGCTGCACTGTTAGTTGAAATTATGAATGCGGATCATGATTTGTCCGTAGAAGAATCAGCAAGTATTAAAAGTATTTTATACGATACGCTTTTTATAACCGCTGAGGTCGCAGATGAACTATTGGTAACGGCAAAGCAGGAAGTGCATGAAGCGACCGATTTATTTCAGTTTACCGAAGTGATCAATACCAGCTATAGCTATGACGAAAAAGTTGCCCTAATAGAATCTCTTTGGAAAGTCGCCTATAGCGATCAACACCTTGATAAATATGAAGAGCATATGGTGCGTCGTATTGCTGATCTATTGCACGTTTCTCATAGTGATTTCATGCAAAGCAAAAATCGCATAAAAGCAGCCTGTGAATGAATTCCACAAACGCTTTAAATTCTATCCAGAGCACTGACCTAGTATCGAGTTTCGATACTCTCGCCCTCGGGCTAGCTAAGTTTTGCCAGCAGCTTAATCAACAACAACCTAGCTGCTGGGTTGCTCTTGGTGAAAATGAGCAAGAGCTCGATCGCCTTCCTCATGGACAACTGAAAAAAGCCTGCAGCTATTACCAAGACATTTGGTACAAAGACCAGCAAGACGGCCGCGAAACTCGCAGCTGTTATGGCTTAGTTATGGCTAACGAAGAAATCATCAATCTAGCTCGCGAGATCAACCAAGCCAAAGATGACTTCAAAAAGCTTGTTCAGCAGATTCAAAAGACTGATAAAGACTTGTGGCTTAGCCAAAAAGCGCAACTTAATAGTCGCCATCAAAGCTTACGTAAGCAACTGTATTATACCGGCCTCGGCCGTATTCACCTAAAGCAACTGTATCGACATATTCCTATTCTAGAGCACAGGCCCGAAAAAATTGGTTTTACCTGGTATAGCAATGGCCGCAGTATTAAAAAATTAACTGTCGCTCAGGCGCAAACCAAACTACTCGCGATGGGAGAAGAAAAGTCACACATCCGGCAGCAGCTGCAGCATTTAAATACCTTGCCAGAACATGAAATACTGGCACAGATTCAAACTCAAGTCCCTGTAGTACGGGCTAATTTGGTTTTTAAATTGATTAATGAAAAAGGACAAGGCGACACGGTGCGCAAAGCGATGAATGTTTCTTTGCCACTATTAGTGCCAGAAGAAAATAATCCGC
>PJEL010002119.1_pt1 | contig 18687 bp, 12 predicted proteins | sample 1853271 | NCBI WGS metagenome assembly PJEL01 (sample SAMN08108733, study PRJNA415343) | Invertebrate metagenome, whole genome shotgun sequencing project. | host: Globobulimina | place: Sweden: Gullmar Fjord | collected 2015-08
ATATTGCTGATATTAAAGAAATCACGATATAACCTAATTACACCTAGTTTCAAAGTACCTATAATAGGTACTTTGAAAAATATTCTTATTTACAATTAAATAAGAATATTAGTAAAAAAGTATTAACTTCTTTTTTTCTTTTCATAACAAGCTAATTCTTCTTCATCCTTACTATTCATACAACATGTACTTTGAAGTTCGTGTACTATATTATTAAGTATTTCATAATTAGCAATACAATTTAATATTCTGCCATTTCTTTCTTGTCTTACTAAATCTAAGTTTGTAAGCTTTGCAAGATGATGAGAAAGAGTTGAAGGTGGAATTTTAAGTTCTTCCAATAATTCACCTACGTTCATTCCTTTTTTACCTGCTTTTACTAGTAATTGAAATATACTGATTCTTGTTTCATGCCCTAATTGTGCCAAACATTTAACTAATAAACTTTTTTCCATTTTTACCCTTATTTAAAAGTTGTATTATATCAAAATCTAATAAAGCAACATAGTCTTATTTATTAGATAACATATTTACAGCATTCTTTAATTTTTCTAACCCTTGTAATGTAATTTCTTTTGCCGTAGCAAGATTCATCCTTAAAAAGCCATTTCCTGCATTACCAAACCAAAATCCAGGATTAAGTGCAAGTCCTTGATTAACTAACAATTTATTAAACTCTTGATCATTAATATTAAGCTCTCTAAAGTCAATCCATATTAGATACATTCCTTCTGGTTCAATCACTTTAAGTTTAGGAATATTTTCTTTTATATAATCTATAGCATAATTAATATTATCTTCTACGTGAACTAATAAAGCATCTAGCCAATTATCCCCTGTGTTATATGCAGTTTGCATTGCAATTAAGTCTAAAACACTAGTACTTCCTAAATACATACTTTGAATTAACTTATCAAATTTTTCTAAAACATCTTGATTCTGCGAATATAAAAAACTAGTAGAAATTGAAGGTAAGTTAAATGATTTAGCAGGTGATAATAAAGAAATTGACATTTGTGTTAATTCTTTTGGCAAAGTACTATATGGAATAAATTTATTATTCTTAAAAATAATATCACTGTGAATTTCATCTGAGATTACATACATATTATTTTCATTTGCTATTCTTGCAAGTGTTTTTAATTCATTTATACTCCATACTCTGCCTACTGGATTATGAGGATTACAAAGGATAAATACTTTTGCATTTTTCGCTTTTTTTTCGAAATCTTCGAAATCAATCTCATATCTATTATTTATTAACTTCAAAGGACTTTCAATTAGTGTTCTATTATTATTTGGAACTACTTGTAAAAACTTTGGAAATGCAGGTGTCTGAACTAATACTCCATCACCTTCTTTAGTTAATAAATTAATTAATACACTAATAGAAGTCATGATACTTGGACTTGTTCTTAGATATTGTTTATCCATTTTCCAATTATGTCTTCTATCAAACCAATTAATAACTGATTGTTTTAATCCATCACTATTCATTTCATAAGAAAAAATACCTTTTTCAACTCTTTCATGCAAAGCATTTTTAACTTCTGGTGTCGTTTCAAAATCCATATCTGCAACCCAAAATGGTAATAGATTTATTGCTCCAAAATAATTCTTCTGAAAATTTACATCTCTTTTTACTAAATTTATTTTTGTGTAGTCTGCTATTTGTTTAAACATTTTTTATCCTTTTTAATTTAATTTCTTATTTAATACTGTTTAATCTTTCTATGTAAGTTTATCTCTAGGTTGTTTTTGAATTTATTTCTTATTGTTATAATAAAAGAAAGTAGAAACATAATACTTATTAATATAAATCCTAAAGTAAATAAAAACTCTTGCACTCCCATTTTATTTGCTATGTTAAAAAAGATAATAGGTGATGCAAATTGTCCTAAAAATAATGAACTTGTAAAATACCCAGAACTTTTAATTCTATTTTTTAAAGTTGTGAATTTTAGAAACCAAGTAGTAATATTAGTCATCATAATTCCTGCTCCAAGTCCAGCAACATGTGCAGAAATGAAAAAATAATTAATATTATTAATTAGTCCATATCCAATAAATCCTATTCCGAAAATACCAAGACCTAATAAAAAGATTGTTTTATGAGCAAAATATTTTTTAAGTTTTGCAAATAAAAAACCACCTAATGCATTTGACACTAAGAATGTTGATATTACAAATCCTGCAAACTGTCCAGATGCTCCATATTTATTAATTATCATAAATGGTACTTGTGTTGGCATTACAAAGAAAACTGACATATATAGGAATACCAATAAGTAAATATAAAATATATTATTACTAGTCTTTTCTATTACCTCTTGTGTATGTTCTTCTCGTTTTATCTCTTTTATTTGAGTTATGACTAAGGGTATCAATAAGATTCCAAAAAGATAGATTCCAAATGTGTATCTCCAAGAAATATCAGATAAAGCTCCACCTCCAGTTACTAGAATAATACCTCCAAATGAAGCAAACGCATTTTGTAAACTCATATACTTAGCTCTTTTTTCTGAAGAAAAATAATCACCTACAAGAGAAGTACTTACAATCATAATAGAAGCAACAGCAATACCAAATAAAGCTCTTGAAACTAACAATAATTCTATACTATTAAGATAAAGACCTGAACTTCCTGCAAATGAAAATATTAATATTCCCAAAATTACAGATTTTTTTTTACCATATTCATGTATTAAATGACCTAAGAATGGAGAAAGTATTGCAATTGATAAGGAAGGTAAAGTAATCATCAACCTCGATAAGAATTCAATATTTTCTACTTCACCAAAATAAAGTTTTAATGAAGGAACAGCTGTAATAATTGCAACATTTGACATACTTGATAACATCGCTAAAAGTAGTAATGTTAAAATTGATAGTTTATTAATATTATTCATTTTCTTTTCCTATTACTTATAGTATTTAATAATTCCAGAATTATAGAACTATTAAACTTAATATATTCTTTTATAATTCCAGAATTATAGAATTATATTAATACAAGAATATCTTTATTAGTAGATTTTGGATCAAGAATAATACGTCAGTCTTTTCAAGGATATACACTAATTAATACAGACATTCCAAATACAAAGTAATCTTTACAATTAAAAATTTCATTAATTTATAATAGGCTTAACATTATTAATCACAATATCTAAAACTTCATTTTTCTTTTTATTTATCCAGCCTGTTGTTTCATCATTATAAATAATTATATTTGCAGAATTTTTATCTTTAAATGGTCTCATAGCTCTTCCTATGATTTGCTGTAAACGTGCAGTATCTTCAAAAGGAGGGTAAGCAGGACTTGCACAAAATACATTTTTAATTGAAGGAATATCAGTACCTTCTCCTAGAAGTTTTGAAGTTCCTATCAAAACATAATCCATGATTTTATTCTCTGTCAAATCAGAAAATATTTCATTTCTTTCTTTTGCTTTTGTATTTGCATCAATATATAATACATTATAATCAGAAGATAACTCTTCTTTTAACATTTGTCCTAGCTCTAAGGTATTCATTAAAATTACAGATTGATTAGAATTAGATTCTCTTCTTTCAAGTTCTAGGGCTCTTTTAATATCATTTAGTATAAATTCTTTTCTCTTTTTTGATTTATCAATATTTTTTTTAAGCATTCCTAGTTTTATATTAAAATCCAATGATCGTAAGTATTCTTGCTCTATATTGATTTTATAATGCGTATTTCTAAACTTTATATTTGGTTGAACTAAAAACCCATGTTTATATAAGTCTATTATATCTACACTTGCAATTTCATTTCCAACTAAATCGTAAAGTCTTTGTTCATTTTTGATATTATTTCTATATGGTGTTGCAGTAAGACCGTGTTTATACATTGCAGGTATGCTAGATACAACATCATAATAAACACTTGCACTAGCTTTATGCATTTCATCACAAATAATCTGTGAGTATTTATCTTCTTTAACTCTTTGTAATGTTTCTTCTTTATTTAAAGATTGCCAAGTAGTAATTAAAATAGGTGCACCAAACTCTTTTTTGTGAGCACTAAGTTCACCTATCATTGAGGGATCTATATCTAAAATATCTTGAAATCTTTTTTTAGTTTGTTTTACTAAATCATATTTTGGAACAATAAATAATGTTCTTATATTTCTTTTAGCAATTAAATATGCAGCTATATTTGTTTTCCCAGAGCCAGTAGGGGCATAAATATAACCCGTAAGTGTAGTTCGTGTAAATTTATCAACACAAGCTTGTTGAAAATCTCGCGGCTGAAAATTTTTAATATTAATTGTTTCTTTATCTTCTATAATCTGGCACTTATCTCTAGCAGGTACATTTACGTTCCATTTTATATCAGTACAAATATTCTTAAATTTAGTAAGCAAAGACAAAACTTCACCATAAGGGAAGATTTTTTCAATAGTTCCATCTATAAGTTTAACTTGTGATCCTATTATTAATTGCATCATAACTCCTAAGAATATTTTATTTCTTAGATTATATATAAAGATTTTCTAATACTTTAAAATGATGTCAATTTGTAATATTTTAAATAATAAGAATCTTTTATTCACCAAAAAGCACATTCTCTTTTTGATGAATAATCCTAGATGTAAATACCCAAACCACAGCTAAAGTAAGAAGTGGAATAAGTGAAAAATAAAGTAATAATATATCTGCTCTAAAATCCCAATATGATTCAAAAAGCAGGCTACTAATAAAATAAGAAGCTACACTTCCTAATATAATTCCTAAACTACTTGCCAAAAATGAGATAAGACCAAACTCTATTAAAAATGAATTTTTGATAGTTTTATTGTTTATTCCTATCATTTTAAGTCTAAGAATATTGTTTTTTTGTAGATTCATTTGATATTGAATGATGATAAAACTCATAAGAAGACCAATAGCTATAGAGTATAAACTCATCTTTTCTGTTATTGAAGTCACACTTTTTACTATATCTGCAAATGATTCAAATAAACTCTTTACATCTATGATTGTAAGTGATGGGAAAATATCTGTTAGTTTTAACATCAGTTGTGAGGCATTATAATCACCCGTTGATATAGTAGAAAGCATAGTTTTTGGAGCATCATCAATAGCTCCTTTTTGTAAAACTAAGAAAAAGTTAGGAGTAAACTCTGTCCATTTAACTGTACGAATATTCACTACCTTTGTTTCAATCTCTAATCCTAATACATCAAATAATACTTTGTCTCCTAGTTTGATTCCTCTTCTATTTGCATATCTTTTTTCAACACTTAGCTCTATTGGTTTTGAGAAATCAGCTGAGTCATAAACTCCACTAAATTCTCTACCTTCTAATAACTCTTCTGTATCTTTTAAATTTGTTCTATATGATAGATTTACAGCTGCATTTCTAGAGTTGTTATTTCCCTCTGTTTTTTGTTCTTTGTCATTTATTTTTATGATTCTTGCTCGAATCATTGGAGTGACATTTTCTAGTTTTGCACCAAGACTTGATACTTGTTTTTTAAGATTTGGTATTTGCTCTTCTTTTGCATCAACTACGAAGAATCTAGGTCTATCTTCTACACTTGAAGTCAAAGCAGTTGCTAGTGATGTTCCCACTTGTGGAATAAGACTGAAAAATGCAGTACAAAGTAAAATAGCAGTAAACAAAGTAAGTGATGTTTTCTTTTGTCTTGTGATATTTTTGATAGCTAAAGACAAAGACAGATTATCAAAATTTCCTGTAAAATCAAACTTTTTTAATATTAGTGAACCAATAGTAAAAAATACAATAATTAAAACCAACACAACTAAAGCAAAGAAAAATCCTATATATTTACTAGGAGTTACGGCATGAGATAATAGAAGTAAAAACACAATAAATGGAGTGAAACTCAAAATAGTTCTAGTAAAACTTCTCTTTTCACTTTGAACCATTGGCAAAATCATAGGAAGCCCAATACTAATACTCAATACAAAAAGTACAAGAGCAGATTTTACAAAAAAGAAATAATCAAGAGTAAAATCAAAATCAAAATCAATATAACTTTGAAGAAGTGGTGCTAAAAACTTGGCACTAAAAGCTATAAATGAAAATACTATAATAGTTGAAATAGAAATCAATACAAAAAGATGAAGTAAATATGTATAAATCAAGCTTTTTTTACTAACCCCTATGTCATTTAGAACTTTGATATCATTTTGATGTTTTCGTAAATATCCAGAATATAAATAAATAAGCCCAACTAATCCTAAAAAAAATGAGATTAAAGATACTAATGATAAAAAGTTTGTTAAGAAATTCAAAGTATTTAAAAGTCTATCTCTTCCATCATTTGGAGATAAAACTCTAAGTGTTCTATCAAACTGCTTTTCAAGAGAGTTTTCTAACTCTTCTAATTTATCATTTGAGAAGCTCTTTTTAAACTGATAGTTTAGTTTATATCTAGCAGTTGAACCAAACTGTAAAAGTTCAGTTTTTTCTAGTCCTTCTTCACTTATATAAACTTTTGGCATAAAACCACTAAAACTTACGTTTTTTTGTGAGTCTGATTCTATTACTTTTTTGATGATGAAGTTTTGTTGACCTATTTTAAGATTTTGATTTTTTTGTAATCCTAGTAAGTCTAATACTTCTTGGTAAACCCATACTTCATTATCTTTAGGAAGTGTAGTTTGATTTGGAAAAGCTGTTTTGTCTTTGAAAACTAATCCCCCATAATATGGAAAACCATCTGCAACTTTCACTACTTCCATAAGTCTAGCTCTTTTAGAAGAGGCTACCATACTAACTGTTGAAATACCTTCGTTGTAGTTTTTTATTTGGGGTAGTTTACTTAGTATTTGTTCTTTTTGTTTTTCATTTATAGGAAATCTAGAGTTTATTACTAAATCAGCTCCAAGTAAGCTTTTTGCTTTTACATCTAGTGAGTTATCTACACTTCCTTTGAAAAACTGTAAGTATGAAAGTGAAGCAATAGCAAGACAAAAGTTTAGTATAAAAATAAAACTAAAAGATTTTGAACGAGCTAAAGCTTTTAAAACTAATTGGACTGCTAACATTTACTTAAATTCCCAGAGATTAGTTCATAGGTTTCTTCACATCGTTTTGCTACATCTTTTGAGTGAGTTACTAAAATCAAAGTAGTTCCATTTTTTATGATTAACTCAAAAAGTTTATCCATTACAGCAATACCTGTCTCTTCATCTAAGTTTCCGCTTGGTTCATCTGCTAAGATAATTTTAGGATTATGAATAAGCGCTCTTGCTATTGCAACTCTTTGTTTCTCGCCACCGCTTAGCTGTGAAGGCAAGTGGTCAAGTCTATGTTCTAATCCTACACTTTTTAGAAGTTCAATTGCTTTTTCTTTTGCATTTGAAATATTGTTTACTTTTGCAGGAAGCATTACATTTTCTAAGGCATTTAGATATGAAACCAAATGAAAGTTTTGAAATACAAAACCAATATTTGAAGCCCTAAAGTCATTTAATTGGCTCTCTTTTAGAACACTATATGAAGTGTCATTTAGAACTATCTCACCATCATTTGGTTTTATGATCCCAGAGATTAGTGAAAGTAGAGTTGATTTACCACTTCCTGATTTTCCCATGATAGCAACTCTTTGTCCTTTTTGAACATGGAAGTTTAAGTCTTCAAATATATGAATATCTTGAGTTCCTTGAAGATAAGATTTTTTTAGTGATTTTAGTTTTAACATTATAGTTCTTCCTTTAGAAACTCATATACTTCTTTTGCGATTATTTCATGACCTTTTTCATTTGGATGGATTCCATCTGCTTGATTTAGTTTTTGTACTCCTGCTACGTCTTTTAATAAAAATGGCATAAATTTTAGATTGTATTTACTTTGAATATTTTCATACATTTCTTTAAAGTCTTGTGAGTATTTTGGACCATAATTAGGTGGGATTAACATACCTGCTAATAAGACTTTTGCTTTTGATTTTAAAGCATGATTTATAATTTCTTCTAGATTCTTCTGGCTTTGTTTTAAATCTAAACCTCTAAGACCATCGTTTACACCAAGAGCAACAAAGATAATATCGGGTTTTCTTTTTAGATACCACTTTAGTCTAGATAGTCCATCATTTGTAGTTGAGCCACTAACTCCTGCATTTATAGCTTTGATGTTTTTATTTAGTTTTGTTTGTATTAGATTTTGTACTAAGCTAGGATAAGCGCTTTGTTTTGATACTCCTAGTCCTTCTGTTAGTGAATCACCTAAAAATAGAATAGTTTTGTTGTTTGAATTTGCATAAATAAGTTGCAAAGTAAGTAAAAATAAGATTAATATTGTTTTTTTCATAATTATATTTTAACAAAAAATCATTAACCAATTATAACAAGAGAGATTATTAGAAATCAAAAAGTGATTCTTGCTTTTGTCTAAAAGGTTCTATAAGTTTATACGCCTCTTTTATATAAAAATCAAAGTTTAAAAATTCATAAGAAAAATCGTTTATATTATTGCAAAGCTCAACTTTATATCCTACATTTATTCCTATTACTCTTTGTTCTGCTTCACTACTTAGAGGTGGAAGAATCTTTTTTAAAGGAAATCCATTTTTACTTATAAAATATCTAATAGTATTAGATACTGGTATATAAGTTTTTTGTAATGAATATACTTTTTCAAGAACTAAGTCTATATTTCTTGTGGCTTTGAAATTTAGTAAAAAGTCATATTTATTTCTATGATTATGTATAAATTCTTCTATTGAAATACCTTTTATCAGGTGTGCTTCTACTGCTTTTTGGACTACTAAAGAAGAATGATTTTGATTCCATACAAGCTCATACTTATATGCACCTATTTTTTTAGCTTCACCATTTTCTTTTAGAGCTATATAGTTGTTTACATCTCTAATCCATAGTTTTTCATATATTATCTCTTCTAACTCTAAGCCTGTGAAGTCTTGCCATTTATTTGATATATTTTCATACTTTGACTTGTCTTTTTTAGCAATCCTAAAAGTAAGACCATCTGTATTTGCTTGGATTAAAGTTACTGTTTCTATTTGCATAAGCTTTTCAGCTAACATACAAAGCATCAACTGTCCATTTAAAGTAATATCTAAAGTCATCTTATAGTCATAAAAAGGACTAAACTGATTGTTTGTATCTCCATATGTTGAGTTTAGTGCTAGTTTTAGCATCTTGTTTTGAGAAGTACCTTTTTTATATGAGAATCTCAAATCCCTAATTTCTTTATATATATCAACAAATTCAGCTCCTAAGTGTTCTGGATATAAATTGTTTTGAATCACAATAGATGGATAGTAACTAGCTACATCAATATCTATGATTAAAAATTCATCATTTTTATCATAAAACTTACTCTCTACACTTCCATGTAAACCACCAGTACCTAGATAAAAAGTAAAATCTTTATAGTTTAGGTGTAAAGAGTGAGCTTCTTTTTTAGAATTTAGTGTACAAAATGAACTTAACTCTTCTAGTTTATCTTGGCTGATATTTGAAAAGACTTCATTCATAGAGTTTGAATACTGCTTTTTTAGATACTTAAGTAGACTTTGAAACTCACGTGTTTCAAAACTAATATAGTCAAAGATAATTTTAGAAAAGTTCAAGAAGTTTCTAATAGTCTGTTTTGGTTTACCATCTAAATAACATGTATTTTTTCCAAGCTTTTCTTCTAGGTTTCGAATAAAGTATCTTTTACCTATCTTTGTATCACTGTAGTTAAGCATATTCTCATTGTATTTTGCTCCTAACTCTTCTCTAAACTCTATAGCTTCTTTTGAGTGCTCAAAGAATAGTAGGGTAGCCTCCACATCGTGTTTATTGTATTTGATTAGATTGTCAAACTCATTTGTTTTTAAGTTTTCACCTATTTTAAAATCCAAATCCTCAACACTATCCATACACATATTTACTTCTAAAACTTTTAGACTTACTCTTGTGGCTTTATAGTCAAAGTTATGGATTTTCATAAGATCAAGTTGATTGATTCTTAAAGTGTTTTTATCTTCTTTGTAAATAATATTGTTTTTGATAAGTCCATCTGCAAAAAGAAATATCTGATAAACTAGCTCTTTTATAGGATAATTCTTTGCATTTTTATAAATGAATTGTAATACAGCATAATCAAAGTTTAGGTTATTGTATCCCACTAGTATTTTTTCGTTTTTACTTAGCCATTCAAGTGTTTTTATAAACTTACTTAAATCATTTACTCTTGTGCTAAGTTCAAATACTCTTAACTCTTTGCTTTGAGTATTTTGAATAACACAAGTGAAGATATTGGGAAAGGTTTCTAAATCATAAATATAATATTTCATAGTTTAACTTTTATAATAAATACCTATTTTCAAGATGAGCTTTAAAGTACTTAGGATTCAAGGCTTCTCCTGTTACTTTTTTCATCAATTCATCTGTAGAATAAATACTTGCATTACTCCAAATATTTTCTTTTAGCCAAGATTTCACTTGAGATAAATCTCCATTTTCTATTGATTCGTTTATATTTGGGTAAACTTTTTTTACTGTATTAAACTGTTGTGCTGCATACATTGCACCTAACGTATACGATGGGAAATATCCTATAATTCCTTCACTCCAATGTACATCTTGCATACAACCATCTTTATAGTTTCCTTTTGTATTTAATCCTAAGGCTTCTTGCATTTTGTCATTCCACATATCTGGAATATCTGAAGTTTCTATTTGACCTTCCATCAAAGCACGTTCAATTTCATATCTTAAAATCACATGAGAAGCATAAGTCACCTCATCAGCATCTACGCGAATTAAAGAAGGTTTTACTTTTGAGTAAATTTTTATTAAATTATCAAGTTCTAGCTCTTTTTTCTTTCCAAATGATTCTGTAATAAAAGGATGAATTGATTTCAAAAACTCTGAACTTCTTCCCATTTGCATTTCAAAAAATAAACTTTGACTTTCATGTATTCCCATTGATCTAGCTTGTGATACTGGAAGACCTAATAAATCTTGAGGCAAACCTTGTTCATAACAAGCATGTCCTGTTTCATGGATTGTTCCCATAAGTGATTGCACAAAATCTTTTTCATCATATCTAGTAGTTAGTCTTACATCTTCTGGAACTCCACCACAAAAAGGATGTGATGAAATATCAATTCGACCTTTGTTAAAATCAAAACCTAGATGATTCATAACTTTTATTCCAAGCTCTTTTTGTGCTTGTATTTCAAATATCCCTTGAGGTTCTATATAAGTCTGTGATTTTTGTTTTTCTAAAATATTTTGAATTAGTTCTGGTAACCAAATTTTTACTTCTGCAAAAATACCATCTAATGTTTCACTTTTCATTCCTGGTTCATATAAATCTAAAAGCGAATCATAAGCACTTAAGCCGTTTATTTCAGATCGGATACTGGCTTCTTCTTTTGCTAGTTTTATAACTTCTTTTAAACTTGGTTCAAAAGCTTTCCAGTTATTGTTTTTTCTTTGCTCACTCCATACATGATTACATTTTGAATGAGCTAAACTTTGTGCTTTTACAAGAGCACTTGGAAGAATAGTATTATTTGAATAGTTTCTTCTCATTTCATGTAAAGATGCTTTTTGTACAGTACTTAAGTCTTCACCCATTGCATCATCTAAAAGAAGAGCTATTTCTTTATCTACTGAAGCTTCATGAAGAATAACACCAAATTCAGCCATTGCTTTTGCTCTAGCATCATTTGCACCTTGTGGCATCATACTTTGTTGATCCCAGTAAACAATAGATTGCATATGTGATAAGTGATGTATTCTCTCATATTTTTCAACAAGCTTTTTATAGGCTTTCATTAATATCCTTAAATGTAAAATTAAAAAGATTTTATCATAAAAAAGTTTTACTACCATATAGATATGATAAAATCAAAACTATAGATAATATTAATTATAAGAAAAAAATTTGCCTCTTATTCTAAGGAAAATAAATGAATGAAATAAAACAAAATTCTACAACAATAAAAACACTAAATGATTTAGCCAAATTATCAAACTACTCACTAATGAACACTCTTAACCCTGATTCACAAACAAAAGAAAATGGTATTGACCATGAACCTAGACAAGTCTTCTCAGGTCACTATGTAAAAGTTAAACCAACAGCAATTGAAGAACCTGAATATATTACTCATAGTAAAGAATTATTCGAAGAATTAGGGTTTGCCGATACTTTAGCAAAGACTCCCGAATTTATGAGTATGTTCTCAGGTGATATTTCAAATGTACCTGAACCTATGAGCAAAGTAGGTTGGGCATGTGGATATGCATTATCTATTTATGGTAATGAATACTATCAACAGTGTCCATTCCAAACTGGAAATGGATATGGCGATGGACGTGCAATTTCTGTGCTTGAAGCTGTGATAAAAGGTAAACGTTGGGAAATGCAACTAAAAGGTGGTGGAAGAACACCTTATTGTAGAGGAGCTGATGGTAGAGCAGTTTTAAGATCAAGTATTCGTGAGTTTCTAGCACAAGAACATATGCATGCACTTGGTGTGCCAACATCAAGGTCTTTAAGTTTATTTACTTCAAAAACAGAAAAGGTAAATCGACCATGGTTTTCACAAGGTTCACACTCAAAAGATCCTGATATGATGATTTCAGAAGCAGTTGCTATTTCAACACGTGTTGCTCCATCATTTATACGTGTTGGTCAAATTGAACTTTTTGCACGTCGTACTCGTAAAAATGAATACCCAAAAGCAATGCAAGAATTAGAAAAGATTATTTTACACTTGATTGATAGAGAATATAGTGATGTAATAAATGAAAATTTAACAATGCCTGAGAAAGTAGTATTACTTGCAAAAGAGTTTAGAATTCGTCTTAGTTCACTTGTAGCAAATTGGATTCGTGTTGGATATTGTCAAGGTAACTTTAACAGCGATAACTGTGCAGCAGGAGGCTTTACTTTAGATTATGGACCATTTGGGTTCTGTGAGTCATTTGATCCATACTATCAGCCTTGGAGTAGTAGTGGAGATCATTTCTCTTTCTTAAATCAACCTCTAGCTGCTGAGCAAAACTTTCATGTGTTTTATTCAGCATTAAAAGTTTTATTAACATCACATGATAAAGAACTTCTTGAACTAGAAGAGATTAGAAGAGGTTTTGAAGTAGTAATGCAAGAACAAATGCAAAAGATGTGGGCTAAGAAACTTGGACTTAACACTTTTAATGCAGAACTATTTAATGAACTTCAAACACTTATGATAAAAACTTCTGTTGATTATACTATTTTCTTTCGTGAACTTTCAGAGATTCCTGAAAATGTTGATGCTATCAAAAAAAGTTTTTACAAAGACTTGAATGATGATGAAACTATGCAAAAACGATGGGCACTATGGTTTGAAAAATGGAAATCACTTATTAATAATACAAATGATTTAAATGTGCTAAGAAAGCAAATGAAACTTGTCAACCCAAAATATAGTTTAAGAGAATGGTTCCTTGTACCTGCTTATCAACAAGCAAATGAGGGGGAGTATTCATTAATTACTCAACTACAAGAAGTGATGACAAATCCATATGCAGAACAGTCAAAAGAGGTAGATGAGAAATACAATAATCTTAAGCCATCATGGTTATTTGATGTTGCAGGAATATCACATGTTAGTTGTTCATCATAACCTTACAGTATAATCCCTCTTAAATACTTATACATAATATGGAAGTTATGAATTAGATAATTTTAATATCATCAACTTCCTCATCTATCAGATGAATAAAAATTCATTTTAAATTCACTCTATATTCACTTCAATAAAATAATATAAGAAAAACAAGGATTTCTTATTATGAAAAAATCAATTTATTTTATTAGTGCAATTTTTACAATTAATTCTTTTGCCCTTAATATAAATGAAGCAATAGAATATAGTTTAGCAAACAACTATATGGTTAAAGAAAAGCAGGCAATAGTATTGGAGAATAAAGAATTATTAGAAAGTTCTAAATCTTTATATAAACCAAAACTTGATTTAAAATATACAGTTGATAATAAATTTGAAACAAATGAAGGAGAGAATAAAAATGATTCAGAAGTAAATATTGATTTAACATATAATCTATTTAATGGCTTTAGTGATGAAAAAACTGTAAAAAATATCAAAAACAATCTTAAGATTACAGAGTATAATTATAAAAGTATAAAATACAATATTATCTTAAAAACGAAACAAGACTTTATTTATTATCTTCAATCACAAAAAAATACTCTTGTTCAAAGAAGTGCTTTAAAACTCTTTCAAAAACAATATAACGATGCAAAATATTTTTATGATAATGGAGTAAATATAACTCTAAATAATCTTTTAGAAGTTGAGATTTCTCTTTTAGAATCAAAAAAACTATTAAAAGAAGCAATTAGCACTGAAAAAATTGCAAAACAAAGACTCTTTAATACAATGGGAATAAAAACAAAAGACAAAATTGATGATATTTTATTAAAAGAGGAAGAATATTCAAAGTATTTAAATCAAGAAAATATTTTTAATACTGTGGAGTTATCTGCTTTGAATGAGTTGAAAAATACTTTAACAAATGAGAAAGATGCAATTAAAGGAAATTATTATCCTAAAATTGATACTACCTTACAACATAAAAGATATGGAGATAGTTTATCATTAAATGAACGAGGTGGGTCTAGCAAAGCTCAAAATATAGCACTTTTACAAATTTCATGGAACCTTTATAATGGAAATAAAGATAAATCAAATATTCTTGCATACAAACATAAAATCAATCAAGTAAACTATCAAATAGAACAACTAAAACAAGATTTAATTCTTAATCATACAGAATCAAAAGAGCTATTAATATTAGCAATTGAAAATCTTAAAATCTTAAAAAAATCATTAAATCAAGCAAAAGTAAATTATGAAATCGTAAGCAATAGCTTTAAAGAAGGCATTGTAACAAGTAAAGATTTGATTGATGCAAATTATTTACTCAGTAAATCTCAAGCTTCATACCATGATGCTTATTATTCAAATTTATTGGCAATTGCAACACTTGAACGATTATTAGAAATAGATAAAAATAAAAAGGATTATTAATGAACAAAATAATAAAAACGACAATACTTTTACCCCTAGTATTTATTTCATCACTATATGCGAATAAAATAGTTGGTTCTTTAGAACCTTATTCTAAAACGACTATTAAAAGTGAGACAGAGGGTATTATAAAAAAAATTAATTATAAAATAGGAAATGAAATTGAAAAAAACATACTTCTTGTAAAAATAGAAGATAGTGATTATTTATTAGAATATAAAATGGCAGTAGCGAATGAGGAACTATCAAAAATAAATTATGAATTTTTAAAAGCAGACTTTCAAAGGTATAATAATCTTCTAAAATCGAAATCTATCACAAGTCAAATGCATGCGGATAAAAAAAAGTTATACCAGCAAGCAAAATTAGAAAATAAAATTTCTTCAATTAATACTAGTCAAATAAAAAGAAAACTTGAAAAAACTGAAATAACTTCAATATATACAGGTGTAATTAGTAATAAGTTTATTGAGATTGGTGACTATGTTAAGACAGGAGATAGTTTATTAGAAATTGTTGATACTAAAAAACTTAATGCTGTATTCTATATATTGCAAAATGATTATAAAAACTTTAATCTTAAAGATGAAGTAAGTTTGAATATTCCTGACTTAAATAATAAAAAATTAAAAGCAAAAATATCATTAATCGCTCCAACTATCACTGAAAATAATTCTGGCTATAGAATGGAAATTTTATTAGATAATAAAAATAAAGAACTAAAAGCAAATTTTGAAATTGAATTACTTTTAGACGATAAAAGTAAAGAAGATTAATATGAATAAATTTTTATATTTTTTATTAAATAGAAGACTTAGTGCAAATATTCTTACATTTTGTATTTTAGTACTTGGAGTATTAGCTGTATCAAAATTACCTTTGGCTGAAAAACCCATTGTAGAGTTAGGAAAAGCTAATATAATCACTTCTTATCCTGGTGCATCAGCTGAAGATATTGAATCAAATATCAATTCAAAACTTGAAAAAGAATTATTAAGTGTTACTAGTATAAAAACATTTACATCAAAAGCTGAACTTGGAACTTCTAATATTTCAATTGAATTAAAACCAAGTGTTCAAGATGTTAAGTCTGCTTATCAAGATGTTAGAGATGCAATAAATAAAGTTTCTGATTTACCTTTAGGGGTTACTAGTCAACCTACATTAAATGTTAAAAAATCATTTAATCTTGATTTTATGGTATTAGGAATTTCATCTGAAAATCCATATAATCAACTTAGAAAAAAAGCTAAAAATTTAGAGCTAGGGCTTAGAAGAATTGAAGGAGTAGGGGAAGTTCACTTACTTGATATGAGAGATTTAGAACATATAATCAAAATTGAATCTGAACAATTAAAAAGATATGGTTTCACTTTAAATGAAGTTGCTGATTCAATCACAAAATCAAATATTTTATCTACAGGAGGAAGTTTAGAAGGAAATGAATCTCAAGCAGATATTGTTGTAAAAGAAGAACTAAAAACTCCTCAACTCTTAGCTAAAACGATTTTAAGTAAAAAACCAAAAATTGCACTTGAAGATATTACAGAAGAAATTATTGCAGGCTCAATGAAAACTTCTAATTATATATCTATAAATGGAAAAAGAGCCATAGGTTTTGATTTAAGAACAGCTGAGGGTGCTGATGTTATAGCAACATCACTTCGTGTAAAAGAGTTCTTGAAAAAGGAACAACAAAGTTTAGGAAAAGAGTATACAACACATATAGGTTTTGATTTAAGTGAAGAGATTGATCAAAAGTTTTCTATTATTCAAAATAATGGTTTAGTTGGTTTATTACTTGTTCTTTTATCTCTTGCTATTTTATTAAATAGAAAAATAGCACTTCCTGTTGCTTTGAGTATGCCTTTTTGTATGTTTGGTACAATTGCAATGCTTCCTTTACTTGGACAAATTTTAGATAGTTATACACTTGCTGCTCTTTTACTTATTATGGGAGTTATTGTTGATGATGCTGTTGTTGTAAGTGAAAAAATATCTTCAAGACACAATGCAGGTGAAAAACTAGAAGATGCAACAATAAATGGATTAAAAGAAGTTCTTCCTTCTGTATTTGTTAGTATCTTAACAACGATGGTTGCATTCTTACCATTACTTGCAATTCCTGGCAATACTGGAAAAATGTTATATGTAATGCCTTTAATTGTTGTCGTTGCTTTAATTTTCTCATTTATTGATGTTGTATTTATCTTACCTTCTCATATAAAACATGCATTAGCAAAGAAAGAAAAAGATAAAGATAAAGATAAAGAAGAATATCAAGAACCAAGATGGATAAACAAACTACAATCATTATTATTAGTTGTGGTTAATCATAAAATTAAAGTTGTTATTGGATTTATTTTAAGTGCAAGTATCTTAGCTTATTTATCATTTTCAAAACTTCCTTATATTTTCTTTCCTTCAAGTGGAGCTTATTTAATTGAAGTTGTTGCAGAAGTTGATGGAACAGCAAATTTAGATTCAGCTTGGAAAAGTACAAGAAGTATAGAAAAAATGTTTGAAAAAAATAAAGATATAAAGAAATGGTATGGAGAAGTTGCTGTTCCTTATAGTACATGGACTATAACTTTAACTTCTGCTGATAGTAGGGAATTAAGTGCTGATGAAATTGTTGAGCAAATGGAAAAACAATTTAAAGGTTTAGAAGGTATTTTAAGTCTTGAATTTGATGTTGATACAGGAGGAGCACCAGTTGGTAAACCAATTGAAGTTCAAGTTGTTGGAGGAGATGATAAAAATAGAAATGAACTAGCCAATGAATTAACAAAATGGTTAAAAGAACAAAATGGTGTTACACGAGTTCATAAAGCAAGTGATGAAATGAAACCTCAAATTATTGCAAATTTAAATCATAGATTATTAAAGGAAAATGGCATAAATATTAGTGATATCTCCAGAACATTAAAACTAGCAATTGATGGAGAAAGAGTTGGTAGAATTTTTAATAATGGTGAAGAAATTTATTTAAGGCTTATGTTAGAAAAACAAGATAAAGAGTTAGAAAAATTACTAAAACTTCCAATAAGAACGGATACAGGACTATTAAAAGATTTAAATAATTTTGTTCAATGGGAAAGATCTTCATCTCCTGCCACAATTAAGCATTATAATGGACAAAGAAGTATTAAAGTAACAGCAGGAGTTACTTTTGGAATCACTGATCCTATAAGAGTTGAAACTGCAATGAGAGAACATTTTACTAACTTAAAATACAATGGAGCAAGATTAGTTACAACAGGACAAGCTTTAAGTTCAAAAGAAGCAATGGATGGTTTAACAATTGCTATGATTATTGCTATTGGTGCAATTTTTTGTTTATTACTTTTATTATTTGATAATTTTTGGGAAAGTTTAATTGCACTTAGTATTATTCCTTTTGGTATTGTTGCATCTTTAACTTCTTTATGGATACATAATGAATCTTTGAGTTTCTTTGCTATTGTAGGAACTATTGGACTTGTTGGGATTATGGTAAATAATGCACTTGTATTAATAAGTTACTATAAGCAAAATCTACATCAACTTGATTTATCTAATGCTTCGATTCAAGATATAAATAATTTTGCAATTAAAGGTTCAGTCTCTAGAGCAAAAGCTGTAG
>PJEL010002120.1_pt1 | contig 18685 bp, 13 predicted proteins | sample 1853271 | NCBI WGS metagenome assembly PJEL01 (sample SAMN08108733, study PRJNA415343) | Invertebrate metagenome, whole genome shotgun sequencing project. | host: Globobulimina | place: Sweden: Gullmar Fjord | collected 2015-08
AGTGTACTCATGCTCTAAATTGAGAATTGAAAGGTCATCGCCGTTAGCGTAACGGTAAGCTACAAAGCGAGCGACGTTACCCACTTCTGATGGGTTTCCTTCTAAGTACTGACCACCGTTGTCTGTGGTGTTTCCAAACAAGAATGCAGAGTAATCAGTGTAGCTACCTTTACTGCCAAACACCGCGACTTCAACTCGCTCGTTATTATCGTCGGCGACAGGTTGTTGACCTGTGTTCGCTATTTGATGGAAGTCCGCCTCTTTCCCCGCGAGTACATCACACGCTTCTTGTGATTGTGCTTGCGTTAAATCTTGAGAACGAATAATCGCAGGTCCTTGGCACTCATGACGATTGGGAAGTACACGCATTGATAAATCACGCTTTGCTTGCTCTAAATCCAATCCATTCAAGCCGTCTGGCGCGTAATACCCCATCATCTCAACCGCCGCTAACCAAAGCTTGTCATGCTCACTACCAAGTGGGTTTTGTACCATCACTTGCTGCATAAAACGCAGCGCTTTGTCTTTCGTTGATTTATCTGGGCTTGCCAGCAAACGACCGGTTTCACGCACGGCGTTATAAACAAGGAAGCTCGCATCAGTATCTAAAGCCCACGTGTTATCACGAGCGAATACCGCCAACGTATCGATGTGCTGGGTATGGCTCGCCATGTAATCGTAGAAGTCATCTCTAGCTGCGTGCCCTGCCATTGCTCGAAACAGGTTGTTTAACCCGTCGACCCATTGTGAGTCTTGCGCCGTTTCTTGATTAAAGTGACGTAATGCCGCAAGTTGAGCATCCATTGTTAGTGGCAATTGCTTAACGTTATCGACCATTAACGTCAGGCTCTTCATTGCCCCGACTTGTTCGCGACCTTGGTCTAATGCATTTGTATTCGCAAGAAAAGCATTGGTCGATTGAGCAAAACGTTGACTCAAGGCTTTAGAGAAATCTTCAGCTTGCGCGTTATAGCGAACGTAATAAGCGGCACGAACAAACTCACCAAGGTTTTCGATTTTACGGGCTTGTTGTTCTTCCCCTCGATAGCCGGCAACTTCCAAGCTCAGCGCGATTTGAATGCGGCTAAGACTCGCTTCACTATAAATATTATTTAATGCATTTTCCGGTGCAGAGAACCAAGATCCATAGCACCTATTATTTGCAGCAGAGACAGAAAGAGCAAGATCAGCGGCCTGTTGAAGATCAATGACATCACATTGATGTTCGGCAAAAGAGAAGCTGGAAACACTGGCAAGGATGCAAGCGATCGCCAAACGATGACGCGGGAATAAACGGGTATGAGACATACTACACTCATTAGTTAATTATATATTTTGGCTCGCCGTTATATTCCTTGCGATTATCAAGGTGAATCTAGTTGCTTATGATTTATGAGATTGGTTCAAAAAATAGATATTTTTCATAATTTTATAAATTTAAAAGCTTATGCTCACCTGATTAGATCATATTAAAACTACAACTAACACATACAAACTGTTGATAGTAAGACAGTTTATTTTCATGTTAATTAAAACAGATATGATAAAGCTATATTGTTAAGGACGAGCACAAGTAGTAAACTTGCACCCAATTGTGCAACATGTTTTATACAGTGCGAGCACAGGTAAAGTCACTATTACCCTGTTAGTGGCGTACCACATATCAATACTAAAATTAGTGCTCGTAAATCATGACTCGTGCAGACCAAATAATAACTATTATATAAACCTAGGCTAAGTTAACTCCATGAAATTAAAGTTGTCTTTAGACTCACTGTTGGCTAGCAGTCTGCCTATCGAAAAGAAACAGCGAACGCTGATCGAGATCATGCTCAACGCCTATCTGCCTCAAGAACGTACTGTGCTTTTCCAAACCATTACAGACTATCGCAGAAGCCAATTAGAATCGCTCTTCCCTAAACATCAAAACAAAAGCTTATCTGTATTATTTGAATTGATGAGCTACCGCGATCTCCTACAACGATATCCAAACACTTTGTCGATAGAAATGGCTTCGCTGGAAGCCATCGTTGGCCACTGTTATAAGCATTGGTTAGATTTTTGGTGTGAATGTGAAATTGCCTGGATAAAAGCAAAGGCCCCCATCGATGTGAACGAGACACTTCATGTAGAACTACCTATCAAAGACAGTGCTTATTACGGTGCAATTATTGAACAGATAGAAGCTTCTTCACTTGTGGTACAAATACCCAGCCACCCTCAAGCCATGCCAATCTGTGATGCCATTGCTTTATGCAACCTTGAGGTTTTCATCAAAGGTGAGAAATGGTTTGAAATGTTACCTTTACTGCACCTATCACAAACAGGTAAACACTTTGTCTTACTCAAACATCCAACTGGTGAAGTACACACTACGCTGGTCTCATCTGCCTTAATTCAAGATTGGTCGAAGAATGAAACATGGCTAAGTTACGCGCCACCATTTAGCAATGAACAATGGCAATACTGTTTACCTAAGCAGGGTTACGATGATTTAGCAGGATTACAACTTTTCACACCACCAAAACTGCCGAAATGTCATTCTCTCGTAGAATTTGATAATCACTTCCAGTTACAATTGTCTGACAAAAACGCTGTGTGTGAAGTGTTGCGCTTGACAGTAAGTGGCAATACTCAACAAAAACTCTATTTTCTCTACCTTGCTCAGAAAGAATTGATGAATGCCTTACATCAAATAGAGTACAAAGTCGGCTTCACTATTATCGAGCAACCTTTCATGCTCCAATTTTATCAAGCTACCGATCCCAAAGCGTATTTCCATTCTGGATATTGCGAGTTGAATGACGACGGTACAACCATTTATCGTGGGTTCTGGAATTTCGAAGTGATGACCAAAGTATTCAATAACACCGATTTTCGTCGCTACAAGCGCACAGTGCGGGACAATAGAAAGCTCAGTTCTATAGAAAAAGTAAGCTCAGTAGATAAATCCAGTTCAGTAAAAAGAGATGAACATGTTTGATTTCGGCCTAGAGGCGATCGCTTATGCCAAAGCAATAACGCTCCTAATGACGGCAGCAATCGTCGTAATGTGGTTGCTCTACTATTGCTATCGCCTTAAACAAAAAAGAGAAGTAATCGCAGGCACGCATCATGTACCTTACATTGCTTATTCCGTCTGCATCATTGCTTGGATTGGTAGCAATGCTTATTTCCATACTGAGTTGTTACCGGAACTTGGCGCTTCGGCCGCTGTGTTTGCGGCAAAATTTGCCAACCTTGCATCTTTCTTTGCGTTTGCCTTCGCCTACTACTTCTCGTGTCAGCTCGCAGCCGAGCAACGCAATGGCAAAGTACACTTATGGCAACAAGCCATTTTCGTCAGCTCATCTGTCTATTCCCTGTTTATTAATTTAAGTCCAGGATTAACCGTTGAACACGTCGATATTACCGGCCCAAGCCAATTCGTTATTGAGTTTGGTCCTCATACGCCATACTTCTTTATCGGACTGGTGAGCTTTGTTGTCCTAACCTTAACCAACCTTGTCGCTATGCGAACCAATAGCAGCAAACTCATACTCGCCAAGACAAATTACATGATTGCGGGCATCTTAGTTTTCATGCTTTCAACTGCGACCATTCACCTTGGCATGACCTACTTCATGCGTGATTTCTCACTGACCTGGCTACCACCTGCTTTATCGATTAGTGAGATGATGTTCGTTGGTTATGCCCTGCTTACTTCACGCTTTTACAGTGTGAAATACCTCGCTTATATGAGTCTCAACGCGCTGTTAGTCTGCGCGATTCTAGTGATACCTTTCGGTGCAATCTTCATCCCACTGACCGATGACAATCAGTGGCTAGTAGCCATTCCTATCTGTGCGCTGATAGGCATTACTTGGCATGTACTCTACAAACGCGTGAGCCACTACGCCTCCCTCTTGGTTTACAGAAACAAGAAAACGCCAGTACAACAAATCCTTGCTTTGGAAGACGATTTCAAACTTTCGATTGATGATGCGATGCGTCGTTTAGGTAACCTGCTGCAGATACCAGAAGACAAACTGCGCCTCGTCAATAGCAACTACAACGAGACTTTTTACGAAGAGTACCTTTCAACCAATAAGTCCGTATTGTTATTCGATGAACTTTCTGAAGAACTCGATTACTCAGAGCCTACGAAAAGCTCTATCAAGGCGCTTTATGACAAAATGAGCTCGAATAACACCGCCTTGGTTATGCCTCTATTCGGCAAAGGCCAGTCTGTTTCGCACTTATTGATATCGTCACACAAGAATAACGACCAGATGTTCTCTAATGAAGAGATCCTAGCACTGCAAACCTTATTAACTCGTGTGCAAAGTACCATCGAAGCCGATCGTCGTATTCGCCAAAGCCGAGCACTAGCTAACTCGATTGCTCATGAAATGCGTAATCCTCTCGCTCAAGTACAATTACATTTTGAAGTGCTAAAGCAGCATATTGATAACCAAGCACCGGCTAAACAGATATTACTCGATATCGAGAATGGCCAAGCGGCTATTCAGCGTGGGCGTCAGCTGATTGATATCATCTTACGCGAAGTCAGTGACAGTTCTCCGGAGCACGGTCCCGTTACCATGACCTCTATTCACAAAGCGGTGGATCAGGCGGTAAGCCAATACGGTTTCGAGAATGAGAAGATTATTGAGCGAATTCGTTTACCACAACATGCTGATTTTGTAGTAAAACTCAATGAAACCTTGTTCAATTTTGTCATTTTCAACCTGATACGGAATGCGATCTATTACTTTGATTCTTATCCAGAAAGCCAAATAGAGATCAGCACTAAAGCCGGATCATACGAGAACGTTCTGATCTTCCGAGATACAGGCCCGGGCATTGACGAAACCATAGCTCACAAGATCTTTGATGACTTCTTCTCTTATCAAAAAAGTGGAGGTAGTGGACTAGGATTAGGTTATTGCCAACGCGTGATGCGTTCATTTGGCGGCAAAGTTGAATGCCACTCTAAACTTGGTGAGTTTACAGAATTCCACCTTTACTTCCCTGTGGTGCCAAATGCACCCAAAGCAGATGCGCTTCGTACGCCTTACTTCAATGATTGGAAAAGTAATCAAACCGCAACTGAAAACAAAACCAACGCCAAGGTTAAGCCAGATAACCAAGCGGAAACGCAACATTCAGAACCAACAAGTACAGTAACCCCAGAAAACCATTTGGCTCCAACCGTGCTTATCGTCGATGATAAAGAAGTACAACGCACGCTTGTTCAGATGTACCTGAGTCGACTTGGTGTAAATAGCTTACAAGCCAAAAACGGTGAGAACGCCGTTGAGCTGTTCAAAACACACAAGGTCGATTTGATCTTAATGGACGTACAAATGCCGATAATGAATGGTTTTGACGCAAGCCAAATCATCAAGGCACGCTCTCCTCAAACGCCAATCATTGCTTTGTCCGGCGAATCAGGACAGAACGAGTTAGATATGATCAGCCAGTTGATGGATGGTCGCCTAGAGAAACCAACCTCTTTGAATGCACTGCAACACGTGCTCGATAACTGGCTTGATAAAGGCTGGGCGTCAAATGCTTCCAAAGAAGCCGAAGGTGAAGAGTAGATGGCTAATGACTAATGGCTAACAAGTTAATCAACGACTGATAAAAAATCCCCTCAAGAAAGGTTCTTGAGGGGATTTTTATTTGGGGATATTTCAGGAATTAGAAGAAATACTAAAGCTCTTTAATCTCGATCTGACGCAGCGTTTCCATGTACTCCAAAGTTTCATCCACATCGACTGGCTCATATAAGTGCAACACTCCCGCCCAGCCTTCAGACACTTCAAAATCATAAGCTTCACCTGAGCCACAGTTAAATGTCACTGACACCGTGCCATCACCGTTATCACGCATGGACTCGCCCGACGCATAGAAATGCTCAGAATCAATCCAACCGTCCGCACCATAGGTTGTCAAAGAGTAATAACCACCACGCCCTACAAAGTCCAAGTTTGGTGTTGGAATCCTCCATTCTTGGCAGCTTATTGTCTATAGTGAAACAGAGCGACGTATTATTCCCATGCTCAAAGCTACTGGCCAATTCGCTTTCAAATGAATTTTCCTTTGTGCAGTTTCCTCACATGCCCAACATGCCAAATGGCGACATAGGCATGACTATCGGGCGTAAACATCGCAATCAACCGAAAATGCGCTGGTTGGAATCATGTATCGAAGAGGTATTCAGAGGCTAGGGCCTCTAAAAAGTAGAAAACAAAGCTCGCCCTTACTGGTGATTAGCCTCTGCCATCGCCGTTTCAATCAAATCCAGCAGCCATTTGTATTTAGCTGAATGTTGGTTTTTCTTATGAAGATAGGCGAACACCTCCATCTCCTCGGTTCCCTCTTCCAATCCCTCAATCGCGATTGAGCGCAATACACCTTTATGTTGTTCAATCACAGGAGGCATACAAGGGGCGATAATATTAGAGTGCTTGATCGTTTCAATTAACCCAACGATAGAAGTCGTCCGAAGCGCCATGTTAATCGATTTACCTTGGCTTATGACTTCCTCTTCCAATCGCGAGTGCTTGTTTTGGTCGAAGTAAGCGAGGTCAACATGAGCGAAAGGGAACGCCAACAAATCATCAATCGTTGCGATGGACGCCTTGAAAGGATGACCTTCTCTTACTGCCAGTACAAACTTTAAGGTCACGAGAGGTACGGCAATGATCTCAGCAGGCAAATTCTCAGCTTCGAAATGAATGACAAAATCAATCTCATCACTCTTAAGTCTTTCTAGGGAATTTTGGGAGCTAGTATGGCTTATCAGTCTTGAAAATGGACTTTCTACTGATAGCTGATGAAACAGTGCGGGAGTCAACCAAGGCAGAACATGAGGATTCGCATCAATTTTAAAATCTTCACTGAGGTCCACGGGATTAAACTGTTTTCCTTCTTCTATCGCCGTGACCAATCCATCCAATAACGGAAAAACGCGCCGATACAGGTCGTCCGAATAAGGCGTGGGTAAAAACTGCTGATGGGACAGCACAAACAATTCTTCACCTAAGGATTCTTTAAGTTTCTTGATGCTTTGGCTAACTGCAGGTGTCGAGACAAACAACTTCTCAGCCGCTTTTCTCAAGCTCTTTTCCTGATACACCACCACAAACACTTTCAATAAGTTCAGATCGACATTGTTCAGTTTCATGAGACACCATAAAGCATTACTTAACGAATGGTTAAGTTTATATGAATTAACTTAACAAAGTCCACTTTGTATAGTTATCCCACCTTCACGAAGTACACGGATGTAGTGAGATAACTCTATGAGGCAGCTATGTTATTACAACGTTCGATCCTTTCTCTAACCCCTCTTTTGTTGGCTAGCGGTGCTATCGCTGAAGAAACAGAAGTTCAAGATATGTCAGACCCATTGGCGGTCTACACACAAGCCGGCTTCGGCTACACCGACAAGGGCTTAAACCTAAAAGTTGGACAAACCTACGACACTGGTAGTGATACAACCATGGGCATGAATGTGTTCGAAATCAAAGGTATCGCTGGTGAGGCTATTGGTTGGAACGGTCGAGATGCAGACGACAGTATTGATTCCATCCGCTTTAGAAACTTTGGTGTAGACCTAACTAACGGCCGAGGCACTCAGGTTGATATGTCTTGGGATTTCGATAGCAACCAAGGCAGTGCGTCTTACAGCTTTATTCAAGCATTACCACAAATGGGCATGTTTAACTTCTACCCGCTTGCGGGTGTCGGTGTTGCTGCAGGTGAAGAATTGGTTGAAGGCACTGGAGGCAATCTCGACGCCGATCAGCTTCGCGACCGCTACAACATGCACGGTACTTTCTACGTCGCAGGTATGTACGCCAAGATGCAACTGACTGACAAGATTTGGCTGAACTATAACCCAATGTATTTAGGCACAATGTCGGGGTCTTCAACATTCAAAGATTTTGGCTTTGAGGGCAGTGATTCTGTACTCGCACATGAGTTTGCAGCGAGCTATCAGATCACTCCAAGAGCCAACGTTCGTTATTTCGCAAACTGGACTGAAAACACCAGTATCGAAGACGGTGATCACCGCATCGAATTTAACTATCAGTTTTAACTAAACATTTCTAACAAAGCAGTTTTAACTGAGCATTTCTAACGAACGGTTTCAAATTCAGCGAGAAGCTTCAAATAAAAAAAACAAGCTTCGAATTTTTGAGGACACAACATGAACATTTTATCTAAAGCAATAGCCGGCACTCTCACTTGCCCACTACGATCGACAGCGATGCTTGTTTCTGTAACGGCCTTGTTTTCAGCAACAGCGATTGCAGGAAACGATAACCCAACAGAAACTCTTCAAACACGCGCGGGAGACTTCACTTTCGAAACCGACTTTCTTCACGGTATTCCAACACAAGAAAGCTCAGCACAATTGTTTGAACTGATGGACTATCAGCGTGCGTCACAAGCTTACATTTGGTCGGTACCTTTAGTTTCAAACTACGCATGGAAACAAGCCTATGCTGATATGGGTGCTGAGGACGGCCAAATTACTTATGTTGAGTCTCACGAATCTAAGCTAGGAGGCTTAACTTACAACACCTCTACGCCTTACGCGATTACTTGGTTTAACGTAGAGAAAGAGCCCGTTGTTATAGAAATTCCCACAGATGAATTGCGCGGCGCAGTACACACCATGTGGCAAATTGGTATTTCTCAGATGACAGAGCCAGGCGTCTACGTGGTAAAAGCCAAAGGAGCAGAAACACCGAGTAATCTGCCAAAAGGCGCTAAGGTATTTGAATCGGATACCAACTACGTTTTCTTCGGTGTTCGCTTAATGGCAGAGTCAGATAAGCAACGTATGAAAGACTTAGAGGCTCTCAAAATTACAGACCTCAACGGTAAGCCACTGAGTGATAACGGCGTAAACTTCCCTGAGCGTGGTGAAGATGCCAAACACCCAAGAGGCATGGCATTTTGGAATACGCTGAATGAAGCCATTCAAGCTGAGCCGGTAGCAGAGCGTGATCGCATGATGCACGACATGCTACGCCCACTGGGTATTGAGAAAGACGAAGCATTTGCCCCATCAGCTCAGCAGCGTGACATTTTAGAGCAAGCTGTCGTCATGGGTGAAGCTATGGTTAAGAACATCGACTTCAACAAAACGGAACGCTTGCCACACGCAGCTTACGGTAATGAAGGTAATTCGTGGGAAATAGCAACCGCTTCGACTCCGAACCAAGATCGTGACTACGGTATGGATCTCGATGGACGTGCGGCTTGGTTTTATGAAGCGGTGACCAACGATATTGCCATGCACGGTTTTGAAAACGGCGGTTGGGGTCAGATCTACCTAGACAACTACCGTGATGACAATGCAAATGGGCTTAATGGCAGCAATCACTATACTTTGACGTTGGATGGCGATGTTAATTTCGCCGATTTGTTCTGGACGATCACTGTTTATAACGTTGAGAACCGCGCCATCATCGACAACGACATTGAGCGTGCCGATGTAGGTTCAAACATCGAAGGAACGGTCAAAGACGCACAAGGTAATTACACCTTCCACTTCTCGCCAACTAAACCAGCAGGTGTGAATGAGGCTAACTGGGTGCAAACCCGAGAAGACGAAAACTGGTTTGTTTACTTCCGTGCCTACTCACCAAGTAAAGCGTTTGTAACGCAGCAGCCAGAAACCTTATTGCCTAACTTCAAGCGTGTGAACTGATCATCAAAAGCGAGTCACATATGATCTGTTCACGCCACAAATAACTATCAGGCTTACAGATCAAAACAAAAGAGGAGCCTCAGGGTTCCTCTTTTTTACTTTGGCTAAATAGTAAAAACTAAGGGAATCGTCTTAGGAACCTAACCCAAGGTGAAGAGTCGATGGAAAGTAGCTAACAAGTTAATCAGCGACGAATAAAGTAACACCCGTTTCTTGGTTAATTGAAATGGATTGCGCTACTCCATTTCTTATCAACCTTAGACTGATAACATCCGAGCACCACTCGATATCAGAAACTCGAACCTCATCGTTTTGCGTCAAATTATGTACCGTGGCAACTTTAAGAACCGCTTCTTGGCTACGCAAAATCGTGTAAGCTAAATCACTGGTTGCAGGGTTGTCTGGCGCATACCCCAACAACAGAGTCGCTGAACTATCCGTTATCAGCTGCTGATTAAATTCGGTTTGTCCATCAATCGAATAACGTAAATTAGTGGACGCTTTAAGAGGCATCTCATGGCAACTCGTCATTCTTGCTAAAGGCCCATCTAGTGGATTGTCGCAACCTTGTGCCTCTGCCAAAGCACAGTGTTGTCCTCTGATATGCCAGACCAAATCCAACTGTTGTTGGTGAGGATTTTCCGCGGTATTGAATTCAATCGCCACATCCCCTAACCACAGAATTTGACGACGAAACACAACGTCTTTGTACGCGGCTAAATCCCACTGAACAATAGTATGGCTATCGACCGTCGGTAACTCACCACACCAATCTGTTTGTGTGTCTAACCATTCGTAGGACTGTTCTTTTACAAACGTATTCACCTGAGGGTTGGCTGGCGGTTGATTCTTCTGATTCACCGCCAAGGTGTTGTGCGTCACCGTATTTTTATAATACCCATAATGCAGTTCAGCACCGTACCCTGTTGTTCCCAAGTCAGGCAAAATTTCTTTACCATTTCGAGTAACGATCATCCCTAGTCGATCATAGTGATCATGCTCACCACCATACGGAGAGTGCTTAATTAATAGCATGTTATCGTGCTCTCGATCGTGCATGATCGTGACGCCTGATTGTTCTGCATGAATAGACTGGCACATGAGCAGCTCTGCCACAGGTAATGCATCAACACCGTACAACAGTGCGTCGATATTGTTGCGTGGCTTATCTTGATAGATGCTCTGCAACGCCGATGCAAATAAAGCGTCTCTGAACTCACGATACCCGAATTCGAACAAGTGGCTATGAGTTAACTTCTCTTGACCCGCAATACAGTCGTTCAGACGTGGAAAGTCACCCGTATTGATGAGTAGCTTGAGCGGGAACGCCAACATGGTATGGAAGTTTGGTACCGATTGTAGTGAGTACTCTGTTTTACATGCCATTTTTTCGAAATTCAGAAGTGCTTGTAAAGCGTAGTAATGATAATGGATAGAACCTTCAAACCATAAGCCCTCCCCCTTTACACCATACTCTAACTGATACTTCAAGCCATAAGGCGTGCTCACCGCAAAGTCGATGAATTTTCGGTCACCAAGTATCAAGCCTATCACACCAATAGTCGCAGAAATTTTCATTTCATGGTTATGCAATTGATCAGCTCGATGTTGCATCAGGAATTCAGCGCCTTCGCGTAACAAGCGCTGTTCAATAAACAATTGCTCTTCGGTATTCAACTGATCTTTAACGAAATCATAGCCTCGGGCAAAATCAATATTGCAATTCGCTTCGCAAAGAGTCTGCGCGTTTGCTTTGCCTGGACCATTGTATGGAATACCGCCATGTTCTTCGTAATTCGGGTAGTATTCAGCATAACCTAATAAGATCTCACGAACTTTTTCGAAGTATTTGCGGTCTTGAGTAATGTGCCAAAGCAAGCCTAGGTCATTACACGCTTTCGAATTGAGCCCATTAAGCCAACGCCACCATGCTCCGTCATAAGGTTCCCCAGTAAGCACCTCGCCATCAACAGGGCATACATGTTCAGTGGGTCGGTCTCTATCCCAACTTAAGCGAACCCCATGCGTGGGGCAAAAATAATATAAATTCCATGTTGCGCGGGCATCAGGTGGAACGAGAGTGTCTGAAGTAAGCACAACCTGATTATCTTGAATAATTTGTTCGATTATCTCTTGGCTGGCATTTTGACGAATGACCGCCATTTCCTGAGAGGTAAACTGCAGCATAATGGATACCTATACTAAATCTTTAGATGGATGAAAATTGAAGTATTGTTTGGCATTTTGATAACAGATATTCTCGACACTCTGTTTAAGCAAAGGCTCATCATTCGGTAATTCCCCGTCATCGACCCACTTACCGAGTAAGTTACATAAAATGCGACGAAAATAGTCATGACGAGAGAGTGACAATACGCTGCGAGAGTCGGTTAACATTCCGACAAAGCGTCCTAGAGCCCCTAAATTTGCTAGATCTTGAAGTTGTTTTTCCATACCCGCCTTATGATCGTTAAACCACCACGCAGAACCAAGCTGGACTTTACCTGGCTGCGCATCACTGTCTTGAAAGGCGCCTATGATTGACCCAAGCACTGAGCTATCTTTCGGGTTAAGGCTATATACGATAGTCTGAGGGAGTTGGCGGTCTTGATCTAACAAACTCAATAAATGACTCAGGTTTTCTGCAATTGGGTTGTCACTGATAACACTGAAACCCGTACCGCCACCTAGATCATCAAAGCGCCGCTTATTCACATTAATTAACACTCCAATATGAATTTGCATCGACCAACCATGCTTATGATAAGCCTTGCCAAGCACTTCAAAAACGGCCGTCTTAAACTGCGAGATTTCTTCACTATTCAGCGCATCACCACGTTTGACCTTTGCTATAGCTTGATCAAGTACATCAGGGTGATAGTGTGAAAAATCTACAACTTTTAACCCTAAGTCAGATAATCGACAGTTATGCTGGGCAAAATAGTCCACACGAGACGTGATTGCTTGAGCGTAGCTTGCAAAATCGACGACATTAATGTCAGTGATGAACGCCAGTGAATTGAGTGTCTTTTGAAAATTACTTTGATTCTCTATTTCAATCAGACTGTCAGCACGAAATGTCGGCAAGACTTGTACAGAAAATTCTGAACGATTCAGTTTATCGTGATAACTCAAATCGCTAAGTGGATCATCCGTAGTGCACAAGGTATCGACTCGACTCTCTTTAAGCAGGCTTTGGAATCGGTGAGACTCTTGGCTGAGTTTTTGATTACAGTGTTGCCAAATAACCGCGCAATTCTCTGAGTTGAGTAGTAAATCGAGACCGAAGTATTTCTTAAGCTCCAAATGACACCAGTGATACAGCGGATTGCCGATAAGATACGGCATGGTCTCACACCACTTTTGAAACTTTTCATAATCACTCGCATCACCTGTGATGTAATACTCATTGACTCCGTTACTTCGTAATGCACGCCACAAGTAGTGATCGCAACTCAACCAAGCCTGAGCAATATTGTCGTATTGATGGTTGTCATAAATCTCTTTGGCATCTAAGTGGTTGTGATAATCAATAATGGGAAGCCCTGCCGCGTAATCGTGATATAAACGCTTGGCAGTGTCCCCCTGCAATAGAAAATCTTTATGTATGTATGAAGACATAATTCAAACTCTTGTAGAAAACTGTATTGATAAACTTTAGGGAAAAATTCATTCATGAAATTGTTTCCTAAAGCCCCTCTACGAGGTGGTTCATATAAGCCAGAGAGTGTCCCCTCTGGCCTATACCCTTGTTACTTTTACATGGCTAGCTATTGCCGATTACTTGGATGTAGACATTTCTAAACGAGGCGTTTTCCTCGCACTTTTCAATAACAGAGAACCCACAGTAACAATCACTGCGCCACAGAAGATAAAGGCCATGCGACCCCAGAACGGATTCGGGATTAGTACCATCGCCGTTACAAGTGCACCGAAAACCAGAATGAGTTTGCCTAGCATGTCGCGTTGTTGGCGATCCATTTCATCTTGTCCTTCCTCTTCGATAACAGGAGTCGCAACATCACTCCAAAACTCTTTAAGTTCTGTGTTTCGTTCACCCACTGGCTCTTTGTAGAACTTAGTTGTTAGACAGAAGAAACCACCCGTGATCACAAGGTGACCAATAACCCCAAGTAGAACTTTTAGGTCACTCGCTTCACGTCCTGTGAACGGAACTTCTAGGTTTAATAGATTGGCAACGACATCTGCTGTAAGCACAAAACTCACGATGTAAGACACCAACATGCCCACAGCCAATGTCGCCCAGGCTGCCCAGTCGGGCGTTTTCTTAATAAACATACCGAAGAATAACGGCACTAGAATCGGCATCTGTAACAGCGTACTTACGTACATCATTGCGTCGAAAAGGCTCAAGCCACGAAGAGAGTTAATGAACAGAGCCACCATGATGATCAATATGCCGAAGACCATAGTCATGAATTGACTCACTCGCATCAACTTCTTGTCATCCGCGTTTTTGTCTATGATTGGTGCGTAAAAGTTACGCACGAACACACCTGAATTTCGGTTTAGACCTGAATCCATCGAAGACATTGTTGCTGCAAATACAGCCGACATAAGCAGTCCCACCATACCAACCGGCATGACGTTTTCGACAAACACTAAGTAGACTGCATCCGCTGCTTTACTACCAAGTTCAGCCGCGTGCACAGTTGCCGCTTCAGGATAAATAATTGCCGTTACCCAAGGTGGTAAGAACCAAATTGCAGGTCCAATCAGCATCAATACAAACGCAAGGAGTGCCGCTTTACGTGCGTTAACAGAATCTTTCGCCGTTAAGAAACGATATGAATCTTGCATGTTGTTGATGTTTTGCAGCTGCTTAACGAACATGAAGATAAACCAAGATACGAACAGCAATGGATAGTTCATATCAGAGCCCATGACACTGTCGGCTGGGAATTGCTCGATAAGATTCGCTGGACCACCAATTTTTGCTAATGCAGCCACAGCACAAACCACCGTCACCGCCATGATCACAACCATTTGTACAAAGTCTGAAGCAACAACCCCCCATGCTCCGCCCAGTACTGAAATGAAGAGAACAATCAAGCCAGTCACAACGATCGTGGTTTCGATATCAACTTTAAACACAGCACTAACGAAAAGTGCGAGACCATTTAGCCAAATACCGGTGTAGACCACGCTTGTCGGCATTGTTGCCCACGTAAACACTTGTTCATTCGTTGCACCGAAGCGACGACGCACACCTTCAATAGGTGTAACAACACGCATTTGTCGAAAGCGGTATGAAAAGAACAACCACGAAAGTAGAAAGCCAAATGCGTTCGCCATAAAAATAACCATGATTGGGAAACCATCGGTAAAAGCTTTACCCGCAGCGCCAGTAAATGTCCAGGCACTAAACTGCGTCATGAATGCGGTAGAGCCAACCATCCACCACAACATCTTGCCTCCTCCACGAAAGTAATCACTGGTAGAACTGCCTGCAAAACGTTTGAAGATGACGCCAATCGCTATCATAAAGATAAAGTAGACACCAACAACGAGCATGTCGATATTCATTACGAACCCCTTTTCATTATTGTTCCGTTTAAGTGATTTAATTTTTAAAATACCGTTTCATTATTACATTAACGATATTTTATTTAAGGGTTTCCTGTGATTTTTGTGATCCAAACAATGCAAAAGTCATACAAATGAGATCGAGTTTGGATTATTGAGTTCTGCGCTTTTTAATTTAAAAAGATCATTGATGGATATTTAGATACATCGTGGCGAGAAGGGGCGAAAATAGATCAAGTAACCTAGGGGTATAGCGACCAAATTACGCGTCTAGGAGGTATACCAAGCCATGACTCAGGCGCCGATTGCTTTTGTATTAACTAAACATCAGCTATTAGTTATCCAAACTCCTGATATAAAAAAGCCAGCCTCATTGGGCTGGCTCTCTGAAATCAAGCGTTTCAATTAGTCCAAAAGCGAACGGACATAATCAGCAATTGCTTGGTTTTGGCAATTATCAAAGAAACACTGTTGGAAACGAGGGCTACCCACAGCAGTCTTCACTAGATCTTGATCGATAGCGCGCAGTGAATCAATAAAATTATCCTTCACTACCGCTGCTTTTACCTCATTAAGAAGCGCGGCATTGCGTTGTTGTGGCTCTGCTCGCTCTAACGGGTAACCTTGACCACGCTCACCTGTGAAAGCTTTTTCAAAGATGTAACGAACGTTCAGTTCACCAGCCCAACCAAAACCTTTCGCAAAAGCGAGCGCGATAGCGTTGCCGTTGTTGATTTGGTTGAACAAGAACGCATCAGAAGGTTCTAAACAGTAACCACAAACCACGCCTGGATGTAAGTTCAGCGACATCAAAGCACCTTGACCAGTGCCACATCCTGTCACAACAAAGTCAACAGCCTTTGAGTTAATCAGAATGCTCGCCATAATACCTAGATGAATATACGTTAAGTGGTGATCGTTCTCATCTGTCATTCCTAGGTTGAAAACATCGTGACCAAAACCACCAGCAACTGACTCTAGTTCAGCTGATACCATTGCATTTTTGCCTGCTTGACTGTTTTCCATCATTAATGCGATTTTCATTTACTTTCTCCCGCAGCATTACTGCAAATTTAAAAATTAGTGCTCAAGTGTTCGCTCTAAAAAATTTAGAGCTTAAACAAAGTCTTTACGCATTGGCGTAAAGTTATCAATTAATACGCCGGCTTCTAGGCAAACACAGCCATGTTCGATACCCGGCTCTTTGTACATAGTGTCGCCTGCGCGCACCACTTTCGTTACATCGCCAATCGTGAACTCAAAGGATCCCGACAAAACGTATGTGAGCTGCTCATGAGGATGGGTATGCAACGCACCAACTGCGCCTGTTTCGAAATGAACTTCTACAGCCATCACGTTCTCGCTATGAGCAAGCACCTTGCGGGAAACTCCCGCGCCAAGATCTTCCATTTTCACGTCTTCGTTATACACAAACATGTCGTTTTTATTCCTGTTGTTGCGGCGTAATTTTGCACTTGGCGTTATCTTGGTATAGACGAAAAATAGTAACGAGGTTAATCCCTATCACTGATATTTCCATCAGCGAGCCACCAATTGAACCAATAATCAGATTATTAGTTAGCCAGCATGCAGCTCCCAATAAAAAGCCGACTCTTAGTGCAATACCATTCAATCTAAATATTGAGTACGTTCCAATAATCGTTCCGGCTAAAGGCAGAAGTTGATACCAATACTGAGCAAAACCGATTCCGCTACCAACTGCGAGGGCAATAAAGAACCCTGCAGCCCACAGCGATTTTGTGTACATAGCAGTGCAAGTCCTGAGTGCTGAAATCAAAGCACCGATTGCCGATGTAATAGAACCCAATAATAAAAAGTGGATAAGATGGTTAACGTTCAACATCAACATGACCACTTTGAGCTTTTTGTCGTCCTTCTGGTAAAAGGTCGAAAGGCCCAGAAGGAAACTTAGTAGCCCTACAGCTTGTGCAACGATCTCGTTAACCATCTTATATTACAAAAATCGTTAGCGTGCTAACCATCCACCATCGACAGCAATGGTATAACCATTAATATAATCCGATGCAGATGATGCTAAGAACACACATGGGCCAGCGACATCTTTAGGTGTACCCCAGCGATCAGCAGGAATGCGCTCAAGAATAGCTTGGTTACGATCAGCATCTTCACGCAGTGCTTGAGTATTGTTGGTTGCCATATATCCAGGTGCAATCGCATTGACATTAATGTTATCGCTCGCCCATTCGTTCGCCATCGCGCGGGTGATACCCATTACAGCACTCTTAGACGCTGTATACGAAGGAACACGAATACCACCTTGGAAAGAGAGCATTGATGCGATATTGATGATCTTGCCGCCAGTACCTTGCGCTTTAAACTGCTTCGCAACCGACTGAGACATAAAGAAAACAGTCTTAGTATTGATGTTCATTACGTCATCCCAGTTTTGCTCAGAAAACTCAATCGCATCTTCTCGACGAATGATGCCGGCATTATTAACAAGGATGTCGATGCGACCAAATTCAGTCAGCGCTTTATCTATAATTCCAGGAATCTCTTCTTGCTTTAGAAGGTCGGCACGTACGTCTAAAAACGTATGACCCGCTTTATTCATTTTTTCAATGGTATCTACTGGCTCAACACGATTAACGCCCACCACTTTACATCCAGCTTCAGCCAGACCAATTGCCATACCTTGACCAAGGCCAGTATCACAACCCGTCACTATCGCTACTTTACCTTCCAGATTGAATGACTCTAACATCATGTTTGCTTCCTCAATTACGTTTAGTGTTGTGGCATTTCTGTAATGTCGCCCACTCGATTTAGTCATACAATAAAACATAAAATCATTGCTGACAATTATTTTTGAAACGACATTTCAAAAATAATTTCTACTTATCCTAAAAGTTTGAAGTTGATCGTTATCTTTTTTTATTTTTTTGAAAAGGCTTTTTAGAAATTACGAAAAATGGTATTTTGTCTTGATATTAGATAGCTCAAAGGAAGAAAAATGGAGAAGTCCACCCAGCCAGAAGCCGTTTCATCGGTATTAAAAGTTTTTAATATTCTTGAATCTCTGGGGGAACAGAAGGAAATAGGCGTATCAGACCTTTCACAACGTCTAATGATGTCTAAGGCCACTACCTACCGCTTTCTACAAACCATGAAAATGCTTGGCTATGTATCTCAACAAGGCGAAGCTGACAGATACTCACTTACATTAAAGATGTTTGAGCTTGGCTCAAAGTCACTCGAATGGGTTGATATGATCACAATCGCCGAGAAAGAGATGCGTGTGATTTCAGAAGAGACCAATGAAACCATTCACTTAGGTGCGTTGGACCATGGCTCTATCATCTACATACACAAAATCGATTCTAGCTTCGCCCTACGCATGCACTCACGCGTTGGTCGAAGACATCCTCTGCATACGACTGC
>PJEL010002121.1_pt1 | contig 18685 bp, 13 predicted proteins | sample 1853271 | NCBI WGS metagenome assembly PJEL01 (sample SAMN08108733, study PRJNA415343) | Invertebrate metagenome, whole genome shotgun sequencing project. | host: Globobulimina | place: Sweden: Gullmar Fjord | collected 2015-08
TCTACAGCCAGTGTGTACTGTATGCCTGTGATGCTGAGCTAGTCAGTGCCGTTTCGGCGATTGATGATTTGATCTATAAGCAGCCAGCTGGCCAATGTGACAACTTCTCAACCATGGTGAAAACCACAACCGAAGAAGATGTTTTAAAAGCCGGCAAGCAAATTGTAATTATGGGTAGTAGCTGTTCTGGCAGAGGTCCATGGACGGGTTACTCTTGGAATAGCATTCACAACTGGGTATCCGGTGGTGGTCAGTCTATCTTAGATAAATCGGAAGCTGATTGCTTAGCCGATACCGCGAAGCAAGATGGCGCTCACCGTATCTGGGAAGATATGACGAACCTAGGCCGGGCCTTTGGTGATCCAGGCCCTAAAATCGACGCAGCTTTAGCCGCTAAAGCGGGGCGTTGTGGTATTACTGCGCTGTCATTAGACATGATCACTATGGGTGATTCTCGCATGAAGGCTTCTATCTGGAGCTGGGGTGAGTTGCAGCCAAATAATTACAATAACGCAGAAGATTGCGCCCTTTCTATGGCTGATGGTCGTTTTGATGATTGGGCTTGCGGTGCAACGCACCCTTACGCTTGTAAAACTGAAGGTGGTAAACAGTGGGCTATTTCTCAACAAGCTGGAGCCCATTCAACTGATGCAGGCCAAGCGGCATGTCAGGCTTTAGGCAGCCAATGGCATTTCGCAGTTCCCACTAATAGCCAGCAAAATGAAATTCTAAAAGCTGCAAAGGCAGCGAGTAATGCGACCTATGCTTGGTTGGACTACAGCGATGTAATAGAAGAGGGTGTTTGGAAAACCTCTAAGCACGAGATTGATTATGGTGATGGCACGGTTTCTTTAAAGTCGCTGAAATCTGGCCTGACGTATGAATTCTTTATGAAAGCAACGCACAATAATTGCGAGCTACAGTGGCAAGGTGGTGACGAAGGTACTGGTGAGCGCAATGCTAAGTTTGATTGCATGGCCAAAGGCGATGCGATGTTCTTCTCTGCTGATAGCGCACCAACAACCAACAGTGATGGCAGCGTGAGCATTCACGGTGTGATTAAAACCCGCGCGGGTGGCCATACCTGTGGTTTGGAGTGGGATGGATCAGAGTCGGGCGGCGAACGTAATGCTAAATTTGACTGCTCTGGCAGCGCCGATCCATTAACCATTACCAGTTATGCCGGTGGTTCTACCGAACGTGTTCGTATTACCTCTGATAACAACTGTGGTCTACAGTGGGCTGGCGGTGATGCGAATAGTGACGGTGAGCGTAATGCTAAGTTTGATTGTGATCCTGCTTGGGATGACATGACACTGTATGGCGTGAAGATGCCTTCCGAATATCGTGAGTTAAAAGTGCTAGGTAAGTGCATTGATGTTGCGCCAAGTTCTTTCCAAAACGGTGGTAATGCTTACTTGTGGGATTGCCATGGCGCTGCTTGGCAGAAGTGGTTCCATGAGCCAGGCACGGGTTTAATTCGCAGTAAACACAACCCTAACTTCTGCTTAGACAGCACTAACGGTAACGAAGATTTCACCAACGTCGGTATATGGACGTGTGAGAATCATCCTAACCTACAGTGGGATGTGGTTGGCGATACCATTCGTCCTCGCAAAAATCACGCCTTGGCGTTAGATATTCTGTATGGCAGCACCGACAATGGTGCCAACCTTCAGCTGTATAAAGCTGATGGTAATGCCGCTCAGCAGTTTAGCTTTGGCAGCAACTAAACTCTCATCTTTTAAGTAAAAAATAAGCCGCGTACTACGCGGCTTTTCTTTGCTTAGCTTTTTTAAATACCGTTGAACAATAATAAAAAATGAGAACGATAATGAAAAAACTTGTGAAAAAAATATTGCCCGCATCCATGCTGCTAGCCGCGAGTATTGGTGCACAAGCGACTCCTGCAGGAAATTACGATACCAGCGATTGGGTGAATCAGGTTTATCAAAACCGAGGCGATACAACCTTGCGCCAAATGGTCATTCCCGGTACGCACGATTCTGCCACCTATAATTTCAGTTCCTCTTCCGATTTATCTCCTGATGCCAATTCCATTTTTGGCGCAGCCAAAGGCATTGTGTCTGATTGGGGTAAAACTCAAAGCGACAACATTTATGACATGTTACAAAAAGGCATTCGTCATTTTGATTTACGCATTCTGAAACACGAAGGGGAGTTTGTTAACGTTCACTCTCTCGTGGGAATGAAGGTGGTTGATGTATTAGCACAGGTTAAACAGTTTGCCGATGAACACCCTAAAGAAGTTATTATTTTAGAAGTTGCCAAAACTCCTAGTAGCAGTGATATGCCTGCGCTATTAGATATGTTTGATCAATACGTCGGGGATCGTAAACCTGATGCTTCTATTCCTGCGGCGCAGCAAACCTTAGATAATTTATGGGCAGCGGATAACGACGGTAAAAACAATAGCGTGATTGTGATCTGGGCCTCCAGTAGTTCAGCCGGGGAAGCTCGTGGTTATTACGGCAGCTCGCAGCTTGAAGGTACTTGGGCGGATACGGAAAGTTCCGGCAATCTGCACGACCGCTTGCTCAATGGTTGGGATAGAAATGGGCGCATCTATAAAGGGCTAAAAAATGCGCCGCAAGATAAATTATTTTACAGCGCGTTCACCTTTACCCCGCAAGAATCGACCATCATCGAAGACGTCTTCAATGTTTTCAGTTCCGGTAGCTTACTAAGCTGGACCCGAGATTGGATGCGTTCATATTTAGGTGATTGGGTAACAGGTTGGACTGCTCAAGGTCATCGTCCCAATATCATGACCACGGATTTCTTTGAATATACCGCCATGGTTCCAACTGCCATTCAGTTAAATACTCAAGCGCCTGCGGTACCGACGCAAGCATTGCAATATACCATTGCTAACGATGTTCACCGAGTATGGAGCGATAGTGGTTCGGGCTCTGATAACGATGGCTCGATCTGGCGTCTGAATGCACTTCCTGGCTTTTATCCTTTGGGTGATATTCCAATCGGCGGTTATAACTTTGACTGGAATGTAGAGCGTATTTTAGTAAAAGATGGCCAGCCAGGAGTGACTCGTCCCCTGGGTTATAACTGGGTATGGAATGATAACGATTCTGGTGCTGATTCTGATGCTAGTATTTGGCGTCCTATCGCCCCGGCTGGTTTCGTTTGTTTAGGTGACGTCACTACGTTAAATCATGGCCTAGCCCCTTCGACAGACTTAATTCGCTGTGTGCACGAAAGTTACCTTGAACAGTCGCCAAACTTCAATTGGAAGTGGAATGATTCAGGTTCAGGTGGTAAATACGATGTCTCTTTATGGGATGGACATAACGGTAATGGCTCTACGTTAAATGCGGGTTCTATGCGCGCTAATCGCAGTCATTCAAAACCTGCGGCAGAAACATTCAAACTGATTACTCGTCATAAAACTGAGCAGGTGTCTGCCCCTGCGTATCGTGAACTGAATGTGATGGGTGTTTGTATGGATACCAGTTCTTCTGCTACTAATGGTAATAATGTATTTGTTCATTCTTGCTGGAACCCTGCCACTTGGCAGAAATGGATTTATGAAGAATCAACGGGTTATATCCGTAATAAAGCCAATCCCCATATGTGCCTAGATAGCACTAACGGTAATAGCGCGGGCACCAGTGTGAAAATGTGGGCCTGTGAAGATCACATTAATTTGAAATGGGATTTTGTTGGCAACAGCATTCGTCCACGTAAGAATCATAGCTTGGCTTTGGATGTGAAAAATGGGACGCCCAATAATGGCCAAGATTTATGGTTATGGGACGCCACAGGGAATGCGGCTCAAGTATTTAGTTGGGGTAACAAATAATGATCAATATTAAAAATAAATTCCTATTAACCAGTGGTTTAGTCGGCCTAGCGACATTGAGTACTAGTGCTCTTTCCAGTTGGAGTCAGGACGCACTTAATCGCCAATATGCGCTGCAAAAACATACGCCGTTAGCTCAGAGTAATGTTATCGGCACGCATAACTCGTACAGCTCGAATGCTTATAATATGAAGCTGTATGAAAACCAAAATATCAGCATTACGGAACAGCTCAATGAAGGCGCACGCTTTTTAGAGTTGGATTTATGGCGAACGACTTCCCTTGAATATGTATCCACCATACTGTGTCATAACGGCGGACGCTGTGGCATGAGTTTAACGACGGATTATATGTACACCGATACGGCGCTAAGAGAAATCGGCGACTGGGCTAAAAATAACCGTGATCAAGTTGTGATTATTAAACTTGAAGATCAGATGGATGATGATTCGTATCATTATTTTGCTGAAGCCATTCAACGCACCATTGGCGATATTGTTTATCGCCCAGAGCGCGCTTCCGATAGCGAAGGTCGTATTAGTTTTCCGTCAGATCTCAGTGCCGCCGACATGCTGGCCAAAGGTAAGCAAATAATTTTCCAAGGGTACAGTGGTGCTTCTGGGAATGCGATTGGCCGAGGCTGGGTGTTTGGTACAGCCAATCCCGAAAAAGATGGAGGTGATACCGCAAATAATCGGACGTCATTATTGAATTGCAGTGATCATGCAGAAAGCCGTTATGCTTTATTTTATGACTCTGCCGCAGAAGGTGATTTTACTTCCGACAAGTTTGTACCTACCGACATGATCAAGCCTTTAATGGCCTGTGGTGGAACGGTTTTTGGCTTTGATTGGTTAAAAAATAATGATCCACGTACCGCAGAAGCTGTCTGGAGTTGGGCTGTTAATGAGCCCAATAATTCGGGCAATGAAGATTGTGCGTTGAGCACAAATGGTCGCTTCAATGATGCGCAATGTAATACTATTTTACCTTTCGCCTGTAGCGACGCTGCGGGAAGCTGGAAGATAACTCAGGGTACAGGCACATGGTCGGTGGGTGAGGCGACTTGCCAAACCGAGTTTGGCGCAGCGTTCCATTTCGATGTTCCCCGTACGGCCAAGCAAAATAAAGCCGCAGAGAGTGCAAAAGTTGCGGCCAATAAAACGGCTTATTGGTTGAATTATTCGGATATTGAAACAGAAGGTTATTGGTTAACCGGTGCTGATGAAAATTATCTGAGCAATGAAACTGTGCAAACAGGTTTAAAAGTCGCTTCTTGGAATATATATAACTGGATTTACTCTGACGCAGGTACGGGTGGCGATAACAATATTTCAATCTGGCGTGTTAAAGATCTTCCGACCGGCTGGTATAGCTTAGGTGATACTGCAGGCTTGGCGACAGATGGTCGCTATGCGTATACCTACTCACGACTACCGGGCAGCTCTCTGGTGGCCTTTGATGATGGCAGCGGCATGCTGGCCAAGCCACTGGGTTATGATTGGCGTTGGAACGATTGGAAAACCGGTGGTGATAATGACGTCACACTTTGGAGTCCAATCGCACCTGCGGGTTATACCTGTCTTGGTGATATTGCTATTCCTGTCGATAGTCGTTCGCAACCGAGCACCGATTTATTGCGCTGCGTACGCGATGACTTATTGCTAACGGGTAGCTCTTTATGGGAATGGAGTGATTCCGGCTCAGGCGGTGAATACGATGCCACAATTTATCTAACCACCTCTCAAGTTGGTATTGAAGTTAATAAGGCCCTAAGCCCAAATAACTTCGATGTTAATTCAACCAACAGTTCTCGAGTATTGGATCGTACTAAAGTTAACTGGATGGGTGGGCCTAAGGCTGTGATTGATAAGGTTCAACACATTATCGTACCTCCTGTTTATAAAGAACTGAAGGTCATGGGTGTTTGTATGGACACCAGCAACTCCGCTGCTAACGGCAATAATGTCTTTGTGCATGCTTGCTGGAATCCGGCGACCTGGCAGAAGTGGCTGTATGAAGAAACTACGGGTTATATTCGTAATAAAGCCAATCCTCACATGTGTCTCGATAGTACTAACGGTAATAGCGCAGGCACCAGTGTGAAAATGTGGAGCTGTGAAGATCACATCAACCTGAAATGGGATATTGTTGGCGATAGTATTCGTCCCCGCAAAAACCATGATCTCGCTTTGGACGTTAAAAACGGAACTGCTAATAACGGACAGGATTTATGGTTGTGGGATGCCACAGGAAATTCAGCTCAAGTATTCAGTTGGGGCTATCAATAAGCTACAGTAGAAAAATCAAAGCCGCACATTGCGCGGCTTTTTTATTTTATGAAATTAATTTCTGGCAGACTTCAAGTCTTTCTCACTGGAGTGATCATGAGCATCGTAGCTCATTTTTACTTCGTTACTGTCAGATCGCTTCATTAATTTAGCAACCAGCGAGACAAACTTCTTATTGGTAAACTCTCTATGCTTAATTCGACGCTTGATTACTCGAGTTTCATAACCTGGGAATAATTGATCCAACCTTAAAATTTTAGGGCGAATGAACTTAATTAACTGAAATAGATAGTTAGGCCAAGCAGATCTCTTTGGCATACCAGGCATGTCTTCAAATATAACTTCCCCATAGCTCCATTGATTAATACCTAATAAAAGATCTTGGGTTATCGGGGTTGTCCATGCCATTAATTTTGCCAGCACGGGAGAGGCTTGCCTTGCGGCCAATAATTGCGGAATGCCACTGTAAAACGCCTTGTTAAGTCCTTCGGTAAAGGGAGTTTGCCCTTCACACATCGCCAATGAATGATCAATGTATAAACAACACTCGTCATAATCTTTAGGCAGCCAGTGGAAATCAACACCGTTGATATAAGAAATACATCGCGCCAGCTCGGCGCAGTTTTCATAATCTTCTCGGCTGTACTTGCGCCCAAGTGATGCGCTATACCAAACGCAATAAAGCGAGAACATCATGCCACCGTTAGCACCAACTCGCATCGACATTGGATGGCCGCGGTCTGCAAAATTTATCAGGTCTTCATCCGTTGATTTAATCACTTGATTTCGAATTAACGAATGCATTAACCGCACATTAACCCCAGTTTTTAAACTGTGGCTAAAACGTTGAAAAACATCCGCCGAAGAAACATCCCCAACTACATAAGAACTGGTTTCGACAAAACGACTAAGTGAGTTAGCAACATCTAAAAAGCGCCCCGTTGCGCCAACCATACGAGAAACAGGGCCTAAGGTTGTTGAGGTCCACATTAAACTGGTATTGGCTAAATAATGCATAATCGGAGATAAATCAGCCAGAACATTCGCGCCTTTTTGCACCTTAGCCATATCAAATAGCTCAGGTGTTGCATCCACCTGGGCAAAAAAATCTTTCATAATGGTGGGTGGGTTATCGACAGACTCGATGCCATATTCAAGTGCTTTATTAAACAAGGCACGACCTTCGTTATTGGGTGTTGAACGCATCCATGTTGCTAATGCATCGCTGGTATAATCGCCTTCCCATTCGCCATCACTCCACTTATCAAGTAATAATTTATACGCTTCAAATTCCTTTGCTGAGCGCTTGATTTGATAACCCGTGCTGGCGAATAACATTTCTCGGTAACCCGTATAAATAGGATTGTATTCACAGCTGATCGCCGGAGCAGGGCGCAAGGGCCTATCGGGTGATTGGCTACGATAAAAGTTATAATGATGCTGTGTCAGTTCAGAATTGATGTGGGTATTTTTCATATTATTGTTATCATTTTTGAGGGTGTTTTTTAGTTTTTTATCGGATAGAGAATATAAATTGTTTTATTTCATCAATGGCTCTATCTGCCATTTTCAGCATGCCAGCCTGTAATTGAAATACATGCCAAGCATGTTTATATTCAGTCAGTGTCGCATCAACATTAAACTCATTCGCTCTTTGATATAATGCACGGGCATCGGCGAGTAAAATCTCTTCACTTCCGACTTGTATCAGCATGGGAGGGAAATCCGTTAAGTCCGCGAAAATGGCTGAAGCTAATGGATCAAGAGCATCATGACCTTGGAGGTAATTAGCGGCTCCTGCTTCAAGATTTGACCAGCGTAATAATGGGTCGATGCCATAGGGAGTTGTTTTATTTACCCCTAAGGTTTGGTCTACCCAGGGAGAGATAAGTACCAGCCCTTTCGGCTTGGGTAAATTCAATTGCATGATCTTTTGAATCGTAGCCATGACTAACCCAGCACCGGCACTGTCTCCGGCTAGGGTGATTTGTTGTCCCTGAAACCCTTGCTGCAATAACCACTGGTACGCCTCGAGGCAATCATGGATGCCTGCAGGAAAAGGATGTTCGGGGGCTAGCCGATAGTCAGGCACATAAACATCCGACTGACATTCTATTGCTAAATGCGCGGTCAAACTTCGATGAGTTCTTGGCGAACAAATACAATAAGCCCCACCATGAAGATATAAAATAATATCTTGCGAATTATGCGGGAGTTGCTCAGGAGATATTTTTTCGGCGTCGATCGTCCCCATTAATACGTTAGTTATTTGGGCTTGTTTAGGAACGAAGCAGGCCTTTGCCATTATTTCAAACCACGACCTTTGCAACGCATAAGAAAAAGGCGGGCCAAAAATAGGCTTTAGCAAAGCTCGGTTAATCGCTTTAAATAGTGTTGTTTTAATTGTTTCAAGCATTGAATTAGTATCTTCTGAGTGTCGATGCGCAGTTAAACGAGTTCAATCGCATGGTAGTCTTGCAAATTGATGCGTCGTGTTTGCTGGCGATAGGCGAAAGTAAAGTCGGGCCAGTTCACTGTGTTTTTACCCTCTTTATTTTTGTACCAACTAACACAACCCTTTTCCCAGACGGTACTTTTTAATTTACCTTGAATCGACTGATTAAACTCGTGTTGAGGCTGTTGACGAATATTGAATGAGGCTAAATTTTTACTTTTAATGATATCAACCGCATCCAAAATATACTGAATCTGGCTTTCAAGCATATACACAATAGAGTTATGGCCTAAGTTTGTATTAGGGCCATACAGCATAAAGAAATTAGGGAAATCATTTACCGTAATGCCCAAATATGCTTCAGCACCTTTATGCCATTCTTGATTCAGGGTTTTGCCCCCAAGGCCAGTCACCTCCATGGGGGTTAAAAATTCAGTTGCCTTAAATCCAGTACCATAAATCAGTGTATCGACCTCGATGTCGACGCCGTTTTGAAACTTTATACCTTTTTCCGTGATGGTATCAATCGCATGGGTTTCTAAGTGAACCTTGTCTTGAGTAAAGGTTTGATAATAATTATTAGAAATCAATATTCTTTTACAACCAATGGGATAATCCGGTGTGAACTTCTTACGTAATTCCGGATCTTTTATGGTCTTTTTCATGTAGGCCGAACACTTTGCTCTGCCAAGCCCCATCGCTTTTTGTAAATAAGTAAAACCGAGTAAGCGGCTTTCATAGGTTAGATAAATGCCTAGGCGGCAAAGTTTTTGCCAGAGAGGAAAAGACTTCAAGCGAGCTTTCTCTTTTTCAGAATAAGCACGATCTGGTTTGGGTAAAATATAAGGCGCACTGCGCTGCAATACATGCAGTGATGCTGCTTCTTTAGCCACTTCGGGAACAAATTGAATAGCACTGGCTCCAGTGCCCAGTACGGCGACCTTTTTATTTTTAAGTGAGTAATCATGATCCCAACGTGCTGAGTGCATAATTTTGCCGCTAAATTTTTCCATGCCTTTAATGCTTGGGGTTGCGGGCTGGCTCAGTTGGCCGCAAGCAGAAATGAAGATACGACTGGATATTTGTTGGCCGCTAGATGTGGTTAATAACCAACGCCCGCTTTCTTGATTAAACTCTGCACTGACCACTTCGGTATTGAAGTGAATCTTTTCGGTTAAGCCATACTTAGTTTCGCAATGCTTTAAATACTCTTGAATCTCAGCTTGGGGGGCAAACGCGCGGCTCCAGTCGGGCTTAGGTTCAAAAGAAAAAGAATACAATAGCGAAGGTACATCGCAGGCCGCACCTGGGTAACTATTTTCACGCCAACAGCCGCCAGAACTGGCGCCTTTTTCTAGAATCACAAAGTCGCTATGTCCTGCTTTTTGCAGTTGAATGGCCATGCCTAAGCCGCCAAATCCTGTGCCAATAATCGCGATGTCTTTAATCAGTGTCTGCAAGCCGTGCCCCAATTATTCTTATTCGATAGAGCATCATTGTTCAATGTTTAGTGGCACAAAGGTATAGCAGGGTAGGACAATTTCATTGTGATTTTCGGTCATGTGAGCTAAGTTAGATGCCCAATATTGATTGTAATTAAACGAGTTCCACAACTTTTCATGCAGCACTTAACCCGTAAACGCAGCGCAACCAGTGTTCTGTTGATGCTCAATGTGGCAGAAAAGTACGGTATTCACCGTGATCAATGCCTGGAGGATACGGGGTTAACGCCAGAATTGTTGGCTTCGAGTAATGTTGAAATTCAGCCCGAGCAAGAATTGAAACTGATTGAGAACCTCGTCGATCAAGGGGCGGATGAATCACTAGCCGTTGAGATAGGCAGGCATTATCACCTTACCAGTTATGGCATTTTTGGCTTTGCGATTTCGACCAGTCCGAACGTGCGTGCCGCGGTGGAGCTAGGCTTACACTTCCTGCCGCTGACATTTGCTTTTAGCCACTTTCGAATGACGGAAAGTGAGCCATTAGCCTATATGGTTGTGGATGCGGATCACCTCGGCGCAAAGGTCCGTCGGTTTGTGGTAGAGCGCGATATGACGGCGATGCTGTGCATGCATCAGGAAATCTTTGGGCAGGCCATGCCGCTCGAAGGCTTAACCTTACAGTGGGATAAAAGTGATAACCCAAGCCTTTATACCTCAATTTATCCCAGAGAACCCCATTTCAATCAGGAGGAAAATAGAGTCGCCTTTCTTCAGCAACTATTAGATCTTCCTTTGCCCACGGCCAATGAACAAAGCCGCACTATCTTTGTCGCTCAGTGCCAAGATTTGTTGCAAAAACGCCACAGTGAGCATGGCACAGCGGTCAAGGTAAGGGATTATATTTTGGCCAATATCGATCAGGGCATTAGCATGGATGACATTGCTGACGATCTGTGTGTCTCATTGCGAACCTTAAGGCGGCAATTAAAGGAAGAGGGCACGTCGTTTAGGGCCTTAACCGATGAGGTTAGAGAAATGCTAGCGGTACATTTAATCCAAGAAACTACCCTCACCATGGAACAAATCGCCATAAGACTGGGCTATTCTGATACCGCTAACTTCTTCCACGCATTCAAGCGCTGGACGGGTTTCCCACCCAAACACTTTCGTAGGTAACTGTTAAACTTCGTAAACTGTTGTCTCCAAACCTTGATATAAAGTGCTTATCACTATAAATTCATACAATCATTAAGCACAAAATTTTGGTCCGTACCCATGCCTCAGCTAGAACTTAGCAACATTAAGAGCGATTTATTCTGGAACTTGCACAACGTTTCAAATAAACGAGCGGGCCAAATATTAATCAAAACCCTGTGTAAATACATCCCTACCTATTCTTCAGGGGCGCAGCAAATTTACTCAGAAGGTGAATGCCAATTCACCTCGGTTGATCGTGTGGTATTCCACCCAAATACCGATGATTATACCAAGACCTTTAGTCGTATTCCTGCCACTGCCGTTAGAAATACGTCAATCCACTTGTTTGCATCCGGCACGGAAGGTTTAACCTTTCTGCAGAAAAAATCTGGTAAGCCGACAAGTACCTCGGCCTTCTCAGGCACATTGAATAAAATCCTAAGCAATATAGACAATAAGCAGGGCTTTATTCCTATTCTGCAAAAATCAAATGTCGAAGATACCGCCGATAAAAAACCTTTGCTGAAGCTCAGTACATTGGATATTAAATCTCTAGAAGAAGAATTTTCAAGCTTTGAAATATCGACCATGCTGAATGAGCTTAAAAAAGGATTTATGGAGTTAAACGCGCTATAGCATTAATTTCCTTTAGTGTTGAGTGTCTATAAGCTCTATTCCACTTGGCTAGTGGCTAGGTTGGTAATTAGGTCACTATTTAAACTAGTTTCGAAAATCTCTTTAAAAAAATCATTACTTTCTTGTTATATGGCACTTTAGCACGTGCTTTTGGCCGAAATTCATCTTAAAAAATAAGAATTTAGGGGTAGAATTCAGCCTCCTTAGAATAATTAAAGATTCCGTCATGAATTTTCGTCAAACTCTTGCTTTACTGACAGCGAGTATCGCCATCTCCCTATCGGGTTGTTCAAGTCAATTGGTGCTACCTGCCTATAAAGATATTTCATCAAAAACAGAACTACCTGAAGATACTTTAAGTATTCAATATTTAGGTGTTGGTGGGCATATCCTTTCGTACAAAGGCACGCAAATAATGACAGCGCCTTCGTTAACGAACCCACACTTCATGTTTTCTGGCCCTTTCTTCCCATTGTCGGCAGATGAAGATGAAATTGACCAATATCTACCCGACGTCTCTAATGTTGAAATGTTGCTGGTAGGCCACGGTCATTATGACCATATGTTGGATGTGCCTTATGTGATGCAAAAGCATGCAAAAAAAGCGCATATTTATGGTTCCGATACTGTTGCCCGAATGATTAAACCAGCCATTGATAATAGCCGTATACATGCCATGAACGATTTAATGGCTGACTCAGAAAACCCTGGGGAATGGGTCTATGGCATGAGCGGAAAAGTTCGCATCATGGCCATTAAGTCAGATCACGCACCTCATATTATGGGGATGAAATTGATCTTTGGCGAAGTTGAAGAAGATCTTGAAGAAATTCCTTGGCATGGATTTGGTTGGAAAGAAGGTCAAACCTTAGCGTACGTTATCGACTTTTTAGAAGAAGATAAAAGTATTGCCCATCGTATTTTTTACCAAGATGCCGCCAGTCAGCAGCCTTTAGGCTTGGTTCCACAGATGAGCGATAATAAAGCGTTTGATGTTGCCATTTTGTGCCCTGCATCGTTTGATCAAGTCGACGACTACCCAGAGTCTATTGTGAAAAATACTCAGGCCAATAGTTATATCTTAGGCCACTGGGAAGACTTTTTTGCCAACGATCTAGGGGGAGAGCAACGCGTTCTTCGTTTATTAGATCAGGAAGAATTTGTTGAGCGCTTAGAAGCGGTGATGCCTGAAAACAGTGAGTGGGTGCTCCCTTCACTTTTCAGCACCATGAATTTTGACCCTAGCGGAAAATTAATCAAATAAGTTGTTCCCCCCTTGCCATCGGCAAGGGGTTCTTCCCTTTCTTTTTAATCAGCAATAGCTCGTTATTATTTCTTCTGATAGTTATGTATGAATATTCGGAATTGGCGAATATTTACGCATATCAATTACTATCTATTGGCTGTTTCCCGCTAAACACAATATGTAGATAAGACCCACTATGTTTAAGATTAAAGTAGAGCGCATTGTAAAAGTTCCGATTGATCATGTTTTTGAAGCGATCAGTAATCACGCCAGTTATGCTCAGTTTCCGCCCGTAGGCAAGGCTAAATTAATTCATCAAGGTAACGACGAGTTAAATGGAAAGGGGGCGCTTAGAACCGTAGAGACCGGGAAATTTAAAGTATGGGAGCGTATTACTGCTTTCGAAAGACCCGTGCATATGCAATATCACATAGAAGAGTCACAGCCGTTAAAAATAAACCATACCAAAGGCATTATTGATCTAAAAGATTTAGGGGATAATACGACTCAGGTTACTTGGATCTCAGAAGGGAGTATCGAACTTCCCTTAGTCGGACGCTTACTGGATAAGATGATGAAGAAGCAAGGTACGGCTGTCTTTCATAGCATGCTGAAATCGATTGAGCGTCGTTAATATAAATTGTCGTCAACAGCCATTAAAATGTCGTCTATTGATGATGCACTAATGATATCGAAGCGCTAATTTGTAGAGATACAACTGAATAACCAAGCTCTTCATATGCCATTAACTCTTCAAACACATACTGATACTAATCACTCCCACCAAGAAGATCATGCTTCTATCAAGGGGGAGGTCACCGGCATGGCCTTTAAGGCACTTTATGATGCGGTATTAACCCAAGCAGGAACGGTGAAAGCGGAGTCTTTTCTGCAGAAGTCGGGTTTAAAGCTAACGGATATCGGGACTGAAAATGCCCTTATTGAAATAGGCACGTATTACAAAGCTTGGAAGATTGCAGAAACCATTACCCATGATCCGCTATTAGGCTTTCATATTGGCAGTAACTTGCACCCATCCGATTTAGGGGTGATGGGGTATGTGATTCAAAACTGCAAAGATATTCAGCAAGCCATGATGTTGATTATCAAAACCAATCCGTTTGGCAATAAAACCGTAAGTAACGAAATTAGTTTCGATAAGAATACGGTGGTTATTAAGTTCCGATCAAAATTAGATCCCGAAATTACTCGGCATTGGGTCGAAATGAATATCGCCGGCTACTTGCAGATGTATCATATTTTAACGGACTTTAAATACGTCAACCGTCATAGTCTTATTAGTCTATCGTTTGCCCATGATTGTATGGGGCGTCGGCAGGAATATGACGACTTTTTTAATTGTGATATTAAATTCAATCAAGCGGAAACACAGTTCACGTTCGCAGTTGAACATTTTTCAGACCGAATATTTAAAAGCAACCCGAATATACTGGGCAGCTTTATGAATCAGCTCGGGATCAGTTTAGAAGACGATGACTTTATTGCCGATGTAAAAAACTACATTAAACGGCGTTTGCCTCATACCGGAACCCCAACCTTGGCTCGGGTCGCTAAGCATTTTAATATCAGTGAAAGTACCGCTAAGCGACGATTATTAAAAGAAGGCTATAGCTACGCCGAGCTATGCCAAACGCTGCAAGAAAAGATTGCCAAAGACATGCTCAAAAACCCAAAAATTAACTTAACCGAAGTTGCTTGTTATCTCGGCTATTCAGCACCTTCGGCCTTATCGCGTTCATTCAAAAAATGGACGGGGCAAACCATCAAAGAATACCGCGCGAGTCTTTAATAAGCGCTATAAAATCGCTTTAAAAAGGCCTGACCTTATGTGGTAGCAATCTGGTCTTGCTCGTCGTTTATTTCCCTAATGACTCTTGTTGTAATGTTTGTTGAAGTAGTCTCATTTAACGTTTAACAAACATAACAATAATAAGAGAGCCATATGAATAAAAAATTCATTCCCAGCTTAGTCGGCGCGGCGTTATGCGCGTTGGCATCAGGCAGTTATGCCTTCAGCGGCGCCCCTGCAGTTGCCGATAATGATTACTCGGCTTTGGCCGAGCATCAAAAAACTTGGGCGTATCAAGCCTACCAAAAACAAGATTTATTAGATAACGCAACGCCAATCGCCCAAGGCTATAACAGCAGTTCGCACAATGCGTTTAATAGCTCAGCCTATGGCGCTGTGTATATCGATCCTAACCATACGTTATCAATCACAGAGCAACTTGATATCGGCGTGCGTGCGCTAGAGCTGGATGTGCATTGGACGCATCAGTCAAAAGATATTCCGGTGGGCGATGACTTGCTACTGTGCCATTTTGGCGGCCAGCGGGGTTGCAGTTCGTTAGAGCGTTATTTTTCCGACGCCGTGGATGAAGTCAATGATTGGTTGCGTAAGAATCCTCGCGCCGTTGTGTATATGGGCTTCGAAGATTACTGGGCAGATAACGAAGATAAAATGCTTGAAGCCTTAGCGCCGCTCGATGACCTCATCTACAAGCCAGGAAGCTGTACACGCTTTGCTGACGCCGCCAAAACCCTAACCGAAGAAGATATCTTAAAAGCCGGTAAACAAATGCTACTGCTAAACGGCGATTGCTCTACCAGCGCTTGGTCTGCCGCGGCTTATAATGGCGGCTGGGGCTATTCTTCCATTGCGGCGTCTCAGGCTGCGGATTGCGCAACCGCTAACGCTAGCTGGAATGGTGGTGGTATTCAGCGCATCTTTGAACAAGAAACCTTCTTTGGTACCACCTTTGCCGATGACAACGGTCTATATACCGATGCGCAAATTCGCACCGCGTTGAAGTGCGGCATTAATCAGGTGGCCTACGACAAGCTGGTGATTAATGATTCTGGGATGAAAGCATCGATATGGAGTTGGGCCGAAAATTATCCAAATGCCTCTGATGCCGCCAATGATTGTGCTTACCATGGTCCTGATGGTTTATTCCGCGACTCTAATTGTTCGGACGATGGCCATTACGCCTGTAAAACATCAGATGGCAAGAGATGGGCGGTATCGACTCACTCCGGTTTAGAAAACTCATCATCAGCTGGGGAATCCGCGTGCCAGACTATGGGCTCTCAATGGCACTTTGGCGTACCCACCAATAGCATGCAAAACGAACTGCTTAAAGTGGCCAAAGCCAGTGCCGGTCATGCCAATATCTGGTTGGATTATCGCGACCAGGCAGAAGAAGGCATTTGGTTAACCTCAAAGCATCAAGTGGATTACCGTGAGGGGATTGCCGACATCGCTAAAATTCTGCCTGGAAAAACCTACGAGTTCTTTATGAAATCGGTAGTGGGTTCGTGTGAATTGGAATGGAATGGCGGCAATACTGGCGACGCAGATCGTAATGCCAAATTCGACTGTGCCAGCAAAGGCGACCCGCTGTTATTTGTCCCTATTGATTCACCTAAAATGACAGAGGGTAAAGCCAGTGTCCGAGGTTATATCAAAGCAGAAGCCCAAGGGTATTTGTGTGGCTTAGAGTGGGCAAGTAGCTTGGATGACGGCGAGCGAAATGCTAAATGGGATTGTTCTGGTGGTGCCGACCCAGTCACCATAATCAGTGATTCTAACGGTACGACCTCCAGTGTGCGTATTACTTCCGATAACAACTGTGGCCTACAGTGGGCGGGTGGTGATGCCGAGAATAACGAACGTAATGCAAAGTTTGATTGTGACCCCGCTTGGGATGCTATGCGCCTTTATGGTGTGAGCACCACAGGCATCAAAATGAGCCGCACCATCAATAATACTTATGGTTGTGATTCGGGTGATGAGCGCTGCAATAAGTTCTTAGAATTCTCAGGCTCTGATGTGCGTATCGGTAGTGATAAAACGGTTTGGGATTTTATTCCTGTGGCCGGTAAAACTGATGAGTTTTATATCCGCAATACTTACGGTTGTGACTCCGGTGATCAACGTTGTTTTGACTGGTTAACCTTTGGTGGTAGCGATGTAAATATTGATAGCAGCGACAAGGTGGCTTGGAAGCTGACCGCGATCGAAGGTAAAAACGATACCTACACCATTCAAAGCCGTTATGGCTGCGACTCTGGTGATGCACGCTGTGATCACTACCTAACCTTCTCGGGCACTAGTGGTAAAATCCATGCAACGGATGCGGTTGAATGGCATTTAGCTAAGCCTTAACTCGTGCTTCTTCTATTGAGGTGATTTATCTAAGTTATAGTCACCTTGCTGGAGGTGCTTGAAGTAGAGGTCATATTCGCCATTGGCTTTTATAATCTCTAGTTGTTTATTGAAACGCAAAGACAAGTCCCGGCTATCTTGCCGGGCCTTTGGGAACAACACAAAGCTTGAGTTGTTTAGATAAGGAGTTGGGTGGGAAGTAATCTCACCTTGCTCTTCACTTGTCAGCTGATCTCTTATGACGGCACGGCCCACGTTTATTTCAAACGGAAAGACATCAATTCGATGATGCAGCAACATTCTGAAATTTTGTATGGGGTGCGTCACGCGGCCCATCACAAGTTCACCTTCCGTCAATGCTTTATCAATAATCGGTCCGTAGCTAGAGGCATTAACACCTCCTAACTTATATTTTTTTAAGTCTTTAGCGGTATCCCAGTGAAAGGGTAACGACTTGTTATGAAAAAAAACAAACTCTTCGGTCAGTACAATATCACTGTAAATAAAGTCTTCTTCTCTCTCTTGTTTATGCATCCAAACGGCTGTTGCTGAAAATCGACCTTTAGCCGCGTCATCATACGCTCGTGACCATGGAAGAAAGTGAATGGAGGCTTCAATACCTATATCGCGGAATATATCGGTGATTATGTGTGAGACCACACCATTATGCTTTTGCTCTGCAGAAATGTAAGGCGGCCATTCACCCACAGCAATGCGGATCTTTTCTAGCGCGAATAGAGAGGTCGAAAAGGTCAGTACAGTGGTTAAAAGCAAAATCTGGGTGATTACTGTACTAATGGGCGTCATTGGCAGTGCCTAACATCGAGAAAAGGGCGGTATCAATGACTTAATTTTAGAGTTGATTTAACGGTTAATCAACTGCTCAAAGGCTACTGGGGGATATCGGCTTTAAGTTCTTCTAATTCCAAAATCCTAAGTTGAGCAACTTTTCTATACCTTTCTTTTTCCGGAAAATTCATCGCCTCCATATTCTGCAAGCTTTGATGTATTTCAGCGATTAAGGGGTCAATCTGGTGTTTTAACTTTTCGATATGTTCAGCTCGAAGTGCTTCATCAAAACCACTTTCAGTATTTTCAGATTTCTCAGTATTTATAAAAGCGGTAATAGAAGCGGTTGTAGAAGAGGTTGTAGAAGAGGGTATTTCTTCGGCAATGGGATCGTTCCATTCTTGGCGGTTAATTGGCTTTCGGGTCGAGAGCGATTTATCCGTAGTGGGCTGCATTATTTGCTGCATTGTAAGCGTTTCAAACTGAATAACCGCTTTGTGATCTACGGCAGCGTCGATTAAGTAGGGCACGCTGATAACAGCACTGGTTATGCCCATCGTTATTATCAATTTTTTTATCATATCGTTTTATTCATA